>Ga0209390_10001044_pt1 | contig 54701 bp, 38 predicted proteins | sample BON01_FD_187212 | JGI IMG/M metagenome (GOLD analysis project Ga0209390, IMG submission 187212) | Freshwater microbial communities from Lake Bonney liftoff mats and glacier meltwater in Antarctica - BON-01 (SPAdes) (version 2) | ecosystem: Environmental > Aquatic > Freshwater > Ice > Glacier...
TTGTGGGAGCAGTCGCCGCTGACGGCAGCTCAGATTCGCGAGACGCTTGCACAACGTGGACGCAGTCTGGCTCATACATCCGTGATCACGATGCTGCAGCGAATGGTCGTCAAACGCCAGCTCGAACAGCTTGATCCGGTCGAAGGCAAAGCATTTCGCTTTTCGCCGCTGGTGGGCGACAAACAAGTTACTCAGGGGATGCTCGGCGATTTTGTGGACCGCGTGTTTGATGGTTCGGCCGAGGCGGTGATACTGAGCTTGTTTGATGTGGCGGAATTGAACGCAGAAGAGTTGGCGAATCTTCGGAAGTTATTGAACAAGAAGCTGCGCGAGGTGACACCATGAGTGGATCAATCGATTGGCAAGTTCTTTCGCTGCAACTCGTAACAACCTTTGCTCATTTTCTATGGCAAGGTGCGGTGATTGGAGTCATGTTGGCCATGGTGCTGCGTCTCTGTGCGCGGCGATCTCCGAATACTCGATACGTAACGGCGTGTGTTGCGTTTGCGCTGTTACCAGTGTGTGTCGGGGGGACGTTTGCCCTTGTTAACAACAATGGCGATGCAATCTTTGTGACACACAGCGACGCTCAGAATTCAATACAAGCTTCGCCGCAGTCGAATCGAAATGCAGAACCGCCACACTTGTCTCAGCTTGTTCCGCTGGTCACCGCCGACGAACAATCATCGGCCGAGCCGCTGATTGTCACGTCGCAATCGGTTGATGCGGAGCTCGCTGAACGATTCGAGCGTAGATGGTCAGGGCTATTGTCGATTCTTTCGCCCTACTTGTTCGGTGTGTATCTGGTCGGCGTCGCGGCGATGCTGCTTCGCTTCGGAGTTTCAATTTTCAACAGCGGCCGCTTACGTCGTGCCTGCCGATTGATCGAAGATGCGACTATTGTGCAGATCATCGCTGAACAGGCCCCGCGAATGGGTTTGAGGCGAATTCCGCTTGTTGGATTGTGCCATCGAGTTGCCGTACCGATCGTGGTTGGCATCCTGAAGCCGATGATTTTGCTGCCGCCGGCAATTCTGTGCGGTCTTGATCCACAGCAACTCGCCGCGATCCTCAGCCACGAGATGGCTCACATTCGCCGGTACGATATGCTGGTCAACTTGACGCAACGCATTGTCGAAGCGTTGTTGTTCTTTCATCCGATGACATGGTGGATCAGTCGCAGCATCAGCATCGAACGCGAAAACTGCTGCGACGACATGGCCGTCTCGGGTTGTGGTCGTCTGGAATTCGCCAGTGCGTTGCTCGCGATGGCGGAACTCTGTGCCAGGTCGCGAGGCCTGAACATCGCTCCTCAACTGGAAGCCCTGGCAGCAGACGGCGGCAATGCATCACAACTCAGCACCCGCATCCATCGCCTGCTTGGTGAAGTAGAAACGCCACGACTAATACCGTCGCGAACCGCATTGGCGACGTTGTGCATGGCCGTGATTGTTTGCGGCAGCCTGTCATTTTCACTCTTCGCCCAGTCGCAGGCGCCAGTTGTTCAGGAAGCAGAAGCGACCATGCAGGACGATGTTCGCGATGCGGGAATAATCCAAGGCGAAGCAAAGACGAGCGATTCGGCCAAGGATGAAAACGCGGAAGTCGCGCCAACCACAACATTGTCCAATTACGCAGGTGCGATGGGTGGAATGCAAAGCAAAAATACGAAGCGGAATGAAGGCACTGGCAAACAGCACTTGAACGCTCCAGACGAAGCAACTGCCCGGAAAGCAATCGCCGCGCACCAAAAGGCGACGGCGATTGATGCGTTGCCGCGATTCTATATTGTCGCTGATGTTGCCACTCAGACGGACCTCCGCCTGAAGGACCCGGTGGAAGATTCATTGGCGAACCTGAAGGCGGCGGTTTCGCAACCGGTCGATGAATCGCGGTGGTTTCATTATCGATCGACGTTCGCGTGGGATGAAAAACACTGGGTGCATGCGTTCCAGTTGCCAAAAGAACTCGGTACTGCCACGGGGCCGGAAGCGCTGGCAATTCAGGGTCAAATTACTTGGGCCACCAAAGAACGGGCTGCGGAGCGAATGAAGAGCGTAGGTAGTCCCGCACAACATGTTGTCCGGTCGGGCATCGCGGCTATGTGGAAGGACCATGATATAACAGAACCACACTACATGACGATGACGCGACATGAATTCTGGTGGGGAGCGAATGATAGTCACCGCCACTCGCTAGGCACGCCGGTTCCGCCTTCCGAGTCCGACTACAGCTTCGTCGCCGCCGAAGAAATTGATGGTGATCTATGTGACGTTGTGTATTCGCTGACCAGGCTCCAGCAATTGTGGATCAGTCAGAAATCCGGGTTGATCCGAGCGTGTGCGACATTTCATACCAATCAGATGATACCGGATTTTTACAAATCTGATGCAGTGGCGATCATTACCGGGCGTAAGTTTGCTTCGCTGCAGGAGTATTCGGACTGGCTCAAGGCTGAGGAGGATAGACTGTCACCGGAAAAGCGGTGGCAATTGAGTAAAGCATGGACGTCAACGCTGGATCAAGCCAAACTAAGACTCGCATCGTTTGTTCGCTTCCGAGACTTCCGCGAGATCGCTCCTAGCATCTGGTGGCCCTTTGAAGAAGATCGAGCGAACGGTCGCTCGGATGACAAGGGATTCAGCTTCTCGCGGGTGAAGTCGCGCGTCACACAGGTTCGCACGGACATCGACTTGAAAGAAACGATCGCGACACTGCAGCCTGTTGCCGGCGAACGTGTTCAGGATCAGCGGTTTCGTGATATTGCCATCGTCGATTATGTGTATCGCGATGGACTCACCGACGACGAGATTCTGGCGCAGGTCCAAAAGCAGTATCAGAAGAACATGGAAGATCAGGCTCTGATTAAACAGCGGCTCCGGCCGTTCGATGCGATGATTGGTAAACCCGCGCCGAAATTGCCCAAAGATGGCTGGATCGGCGGTGTGCGACCTGATGTGAATGGAAAGCCGTTTCTGATTCACTATTGGGCGACATGGTGTGGTCCATGCAAAAATGACTTACCGATCCTGAAAAAATTGGCGGTGGCCGGGGATCTCATCGTCGGGCTGCATCCGGGGGGAACGAAGGCAGAAGTGGTTCAGCAATTTATCGACAAGGAACAACTGGGCTACCCGACGTATCTTCCTGTGGCAGGCGAAGGGTCGAGCGGTGACTCGATCGGCGAGTTTCCAGTTGGTTTGTTTCCGTACGCAATTCTTGTCGGCGCTGACGGAAAGATCGTGGCACATGCCTCCCTGCGAGACCAAAAGGCCAACATCATCGGCAGGCTGCATGAGCTGACACAGAAGGCTAAATGAGTGGTACTCTGTTGTGCGTGGGTCTCCTGACCCCGCACCATGCCCTGACCGCAGGTCTCCCGTGCATGCCTCAGCGAGGTGCAACGGGAGACCTTCCGGTCAAAACGCGTGGCTCGGTCAGGAGACCGGCCACAACAGAATACAAAACGTGTGGCTCGGTCAGGAGACCGGCCACAACAGAGTACTCGACTGCACGCACTCAAGCAATGAAAGATGCAACCAACATAAGACTTCCCCAACCCGACGCGTCAGCGAGGGATTGCCCCCCGCACGCCGCCTTCCGGGCCGGCCTATCGCTCGTGCCACGGGGCGGAATCCGACCTGAGCCTGAGGCGCTAGCCGATTTCATACTGTCAATTCCGCAAGCGCACTGTTGATTTCACGACAGAGATCATCTTCGTTTAACCCGTGGCCAGTAGGCCAGGTTAGTCACTCGGCCTGGCCTGTCGGCCACGGGTTAAACGATGAAAACAGCAAATCGGCTAGCGCCTCAGGCTCAGGTTGTGATGAATCCACAACCTGCCAACTCTCAACGCGTTAAACATGTCGGGCACAAAAAAAGACCCTGGATTGAGAGATCTCAACCCAGGGTCTGAATGCCGGTCGGCCGTTTCGGGCTTTAGAAACTACTTTGCAGGATCGCTCTTCGCACCTTCTTTGATGGCGTAGATTCGATTTCGGTTGGCAATGAACATTGTATCATTGGCCACCACAGGAGTCGTATAGACTGAAGAACCCATGTTGATTTCTTCGCCTAGTTTTTCCATCTCGGCCGACAGCTTGAATATTGCAATGTCGCCGTCTTCGTCGCCGATGTAGACGCGGTCTTCAACGATCAGAGGAGACGCCCACGATGCAGCAAACATGTCATACGTCCAGTGTGGCTCGCCGGTCTTTGCGTTAATACAATGAAACAGTCCGCTGAAGTCTGCCACAAACAACAGATCGTTCTTGATGGCCACTGTCCCGCAGGTGCGGTGCATGGTGGTTTCAAAATTGGCTGGGTCCGAACCTTTGTAGTGCCAGATGGCTGCTGAGTTCGGATTCTCTCGCTCAAAGTCGCCGGACTTGTCATCCAACGCCTGCAGTCGCTTGTGAGCGATCACGGTTTTAGGATCTTTGGAGTTGTAAACCAGAGTCGGGCTGACATCGCCCCGCTTGGTTGGGTCGATACACCACAGATGGCCCTGCCCTTCGCCGTGCTCAGGGTCTTCTCCCACACCGATATAGACCCGACCGTCGTAAACCACGGGAGTAGCGATGAGGTGATTACGAGTCGCTCGACCACCCAACAGATAAATCGACTCTTTCGGATTGCAGTCGAACTTCCACAGCATCTCCGCTTTTCCGGCCTTGCCTTCTGCGGCAAAGCTGTAGAGATAACCGTCGCCGGCTCCGAACAGCACCTGTGCCACCCCAGCAAACTCACCAAACGCCGGAGACGACCATTGGCCGTGCAGGACATTCGCACCTGGTGAATTATCTGTCCACAGCACCTCACCCGAATTGCGGTTCAGGCAAATGAAGCTTGGTGCATCCTCTTCCGGAATCGTAATGTGCCCTTCGTCGACGCCGTTGGCAGTGATTACAAACAGCAGGTCTCCAAAACAGGTAACCGAGCAGCTGCACATGTTGTGCTGCGAAACCTTCAGGTCCTTCATCATGTCGACAACCCAGACGACATCGGCTTCATCTTTTTCTACAGCTTTTTCGTCGACCACCGGGCTGTCGTTCTCATCGTCATGAAACCCTTCTGTATCCAGGCAAACGACCTGGCCACGGCTGCTGACATACCACGCTCGGTCACCTTCAACATAAGGAGAACAGCAGATTCCCTGATGCGGCCAGTCATTGACGCGGCCCGTTGACAGCTTTTCATTGGAGTGCTGCCACAGAAATTTGCCCGACTTTTCATCGAAGCAAACCAGACAGCCAAGGTCCACGGAACTTGGGTAACGCTTCACGTACCCATTTCCGTTATTGGTACCAATGAATACTTTCCCGTTGGCAACGACCGGGTTGCCGTAGGTTTCGGAGCCGAGCGGCATGGACCACAAAATATTTTCCCCAGTGTTCACATCCCAGGCGGTTGGGATATTCTTGCCGTCCGGCGTATTGTTGCGGGAATAACTTCCGCCCCATTGCGGCCAGTCTTTTCCCCCGACCTTCATTTTCGAAATCTTCTTGATGGCCGCTTCCGTTGGGTTTTCACCGGCGACGGTACACACGGGCAACAACGTCGTCGCTGTCAGCAACAGCCCGGCGGTGAACCAATTCCTGAGTCTCAGCATGATTAAATATTCCTTATTGAGGAAGCCAGGTTCAGCTTCCCGAAATGAGCCCGTTCGGGACATTCCAGTCTGGCAATGACAGGCCAGGACTGAACACTTTATGAGTCGATAGCTCACAGATGAAGAGAAGAGCAGAAGGGGAACGAACCGAAATTTGTTTCGCCCCTTTCGCAGACGGTTTTCTATTTATTGGCAGTGACCTGAACATTATCAATGAAAAACTCAGCATCAGTCGCGTTTCCAAACAGGCCTGGGCTGCCGTTCAGATTTGGAGTTTCATCGGTTCCTTCGATCTGCCATTCCGCCGGTTCTGCGTCACCACGCTGCCAGACCTTGCCACGCAATGTGACTTTTCCATCCTTCGTTTCGCTTTGGAATTTCATGGTGTACCAGGTGTCAGCCGACCATTGCATATCAATGGTTTTCGCAAAACGCAGTTCAAGACGAGCGACCCACGAACGAATCTGCAGTCGCTGAGATCCCTGAAGGTCCAGCGTATAACGCTGATTGATCAACCCCATATCAGGCAGTCGGCCATTTTTTTCAGAGCCCTTGAAGTCTGCCTGAATCGTGTAGTCATGAAGATTCGTCAGGCCCATCCACGACTGGCTGCGTGTTCCCTTAGGAATTGTGCTGATCTTGACCAGCCCCTTCGCCCCATCCAGTGGTGCTGGCTTGTGGCGATAGTCGGCACCAATCCACACTGACGGCACTTTGTCGTCCGAAAAATCAAACTTCCATGGCAGTTGCGGAACGACGCGAAGACGGGCTGTCGCTGCCATCTCGCCGGATTTTACTGTCAGCGTTACAGCGGCGATGCCTGATGCCGGAGCCGTGTAGACTCCATCTTTGCCAACGGTTCCACCGCCCGCAGCAGTGATCACAGCGTCTTTGATGATCTGAACAAACTGCCCGTTCTTATTGTAGCCCTTGACCTGCAGTGTCGTTTTTTCACCGGAGGTCAGGATCAGTTCCACCGGAGTCAGCATGATCTGAGCAATCGCCTTGTCACCGGCCGACGGTGCTTCGGCTGCGAGTCGTGACTTCGTGGCTTTTGTTGCGACGGTCTCGGGTTTGCCAATGCAGTACAACGCGTCAATCGAGGGCAGGAACATGCGACCATTGGACACGACAGGCGATCCAAAGACTTCTTCACCCTGCCCCAGTCTCGCCTCGCCGACAATATCCACACCCTTTTCACTGGGCTTCAGGATATAAAAGCGACCCGTATTCTCAGCAATGTAGATCTTCCCGTCGGCAACGATCGGGCTGCCGAACATGATGCGGCCAAGTTTCTTCTGACCGACCAGGTTACCGGTTTTCGCGTCCACAATCACCAGCGTGGCTCCGTCTTCGACGAAATACACACGATCGTTCAACTTCACCGGAGAGCTGCGTCCCACGGCCCTCTTTGGAAGTTTCCACAACAGCTTGTCTTCGGTGATATCACCTTCCACATTGCCATCAAAGGCCAAGACGGCACCAAGCGTCGTGGTATCATTGGCATTCTGCTCTGCGTGGCCGCAGTAAACGATTCCGTTTTCGTCGACAACCGCACTTGTATTGAGACCACGTGTTGACGCCTGGTATTTCCAGATCGTCTTTCCGGTCCGCGGCTGAATGGCGTAAAACGCGCCGTCACCGGCACCAACCACCATGGCCGCCTGTCCCTTGAACGTTGTCAACACAGGCGTGCTGTAGGTCGTGTCTTCCGGTCGCAGTTTTGTGCTCTTCAGCCACTGAGCAACGCCCGTCTTTTTGTCGAACGCCACAAAGCGATGAGCAGGAAGGGCCGTCTCTCCCCAGCCCGTCATAACTCCGCTGATGATCACCAGATCCTCGAAGATCACCGGGAAATTTGTTCGGCCGCCATAAGTCGACAGCATCCCGTATTCTTCACTCATGGAGTGTTCCCAGATGACCTTGCCGGTTTTGCCGTCCAGGCACTGGAACACGCAGCCGAGACCAAGCACGTAGACGGTGTCACTGGCCGGATCTGCAACGACACTTGACCAGCCTACACGCTCTGCGGGTGCATCCGACAGGTAAACGTTATGAATACTTTCCCAGATGAGCTCGCCTGTTTTGGCATCGACGCAAACCGTTTTTTCACCCTCTTTGTTCGTCTCCGGAAAAGCTCGGCACACAAGATACACTCGGTCATTCATCACGACGGGTGAGGAGCGGCTTGCGAATTCTTCCTTGCGCCACAGCAGGTTCTCGCCTTTCGTTGACCAAATGTCCGGGAGATTCGTCTCAAACGAATGCCCGTCATTGTGAGGCCCACGCCAGTGCGGCCAGTCCTCGGCGACAACTGCCGCACTCACAACGCAAATACTCAGAATCGTCAGGATCGAGTTTTTCATAGAGTTCATCCTCCGCTGGAACTGATGTTCTCAACGCTTCCATAAGAACAGGCTTTGGTGGTTTATGGCCGGAGACGCAAGCTAAGCCCTGTCGCCGCTGAATTATTCATCCAGCCAGTCGCAACTGGCATCCTCATGAGGTTCACGAATTCGCTTCAGCAGCGTGATCAGATCCCGCTGCTCTACACGGCTGAGATGTCCCAGTTGCCGCTCATGCATTTCTCGAACGGACTTTGCCATTTCGTCCAGCAGCGCAACACCCTGAGGAGTAATGGCAATTTCCACGACGCGTCGATTTTCAACACGACGCTCCCGAACAATCAACTGCCGCTGCTCAAGCCGATCCAGCATTCTGGTCGTATCGGGGCCTCGGGAAATCAACCGCTTCCCAAGAGCCAATGTCTGCATCGGAGCCGGATGAGCCGATCTTAAAAGTCGCAGGGCATTGTATTGCTGCGCTGACAGCTGGACATTCCCAAACAGTTCATCTTCCAGGGCTTTCAGACAGTCGTACGTTCGCCAAAGATTCAGGAACGTTTCCTGCTCCGGCGAATCAAATCGCTTTCCGCTTTTCGGTTTTATGGATGATGTCATCCTGAAAGCATGCCCGTTTCGACGACACTTGTCAAGACAACCGTCGGCGCATAAAAAAACGGCATCCCTGCCGTTCAGATATTCATCCAGAGTCCCACACTCGCCGTCCAGAGAAAACTCAAGGTTTACTGGACGGCGTCGGGATCATTTTTTAGTTCCGTGTCGAACAGCATTGCGAGTCGAAGAAAGGCCCATGCTGTTCCGACGCCCGAAATTACTTTACTTCTGCTGCTGGAGGAGCCGGAGCTTCTTCAACTGCTGGTGCTGCTGGTGCTTCTTCAACTGCTGCTGCTGGAGCCGCTGGTGCAACTTCAACTGCCGCTGCTGGAGCAACTACACCGCAAGCGGCAGTTGCACATCCACTGCTTGTGCCGCAAGAAGAACCACAGCCGCTTTCACAGACTGGAGCAGTTTCGCAGCAAGTTGGTGCTGGTGCACAGCAGGTTGGCTCTGGCTTGCAGCACTTCACCCTGGCTGGCTTGCACCTTGCTGGCTTGCAACCTTTGTGACCGGCATCAGCACTGTTGGTGAGCAGCATGGCTGCCAACGCGAGGATAAGACCAATTGTTCGCATCGTAAAACCCTTTGTAACGACATGGCTGACAGTCAGCCTTCAGCCCGGACAGGCCAGTGGAAAACACTTCCATCCCGTGCGGACCCCTTGAAACTCCAGCATACCCTATCTTCACAAGCACTCCCCTGTCAAACAACCCGCCCAATTTTCACAATCAGAACAATCCCAACTAAGTGGTCAGACTGACCAGGTCCTCAGGAATTCGCTGAACTTCGCCGTTTCCGTTGACGCAGGCAATCACGGAATCAGCTTCCGCAAGGACCTCGTCGCCTCGCATCAGACGATAAGAATGCTCCAGTTTGGCCGGGGTTACTCGAGAAATCTGCGTGTGGAGCGTCAGCAAATCGTCATATCGGGCCGGTCGCCGATAGCGAACCGAAATCCGGGCGACCACGAAATACAGGCCCAGTTCCTCCATCCGCCGGTAGTTTCCCCCTTGAGCTCGAAACAGCTCGGTCCGCCCGACTTCGAAGTAACACAGGTAGTTGGAATGGTGCAGAAACCCCATCGCGTCGGTTTCGTTGTAACGAACGCGAATCTCTGTGGCATGTTGATTGATCATGTCGCTTTCCCGGAATCAGCCAGTCGATAAAATTTCGCAGCTTTACTTGCCCGCGCTGGCAGGCCACTCCGTCGCCGAAGCTGCGGTGACTCGTTCAGATAACACTCATCCTGAGCCGTTCAACGGAAGGTTCTCAAACGTGTCCGCGGCGTCAACTGACTCACCTGTTCATTCCCACGACAGGCGAACTCGCATTTTTGTTTACGGCTCCCTCAAACGAGGCTACGGACTTCATCATCTGCTTGAGTCACAGCTTAGCCTTGGCCACGCCGTGACTTCCCCGCTGTACAGAATCTTCGATCTGGGTTCGTATCCGGGGCTGATCGAATGGCCCGACGGACTGGCGGTGAAGGGTGAACTCTACCTTGTGGACGCCGAGTGTCTCCAAACCCTCGACGAGGCGGAGGGCGTGGAAGACGGACATTATGCCCGGCGCCCGATCTCGCTTGATTCGACATCCGATAAGGAAGCCGCTCAGGCGTGGTTCTGGCTGAATTCCGTGTCCGGCCTGCGAGACTGCGGGTATTCCTGGCCATAGTCGCTCGACCGTTGCGTTTTCCAACATCGATTTCCTGGCTGAAGTTACGATAAGAACCGCAGGCAGTGCAACCTGGTATGAGCACCTCTGTCAACAGCACGGGGCAACAGGTAGAATGCATGCTGTCTTTATCTCTGGACTTCGTGGGACGATGTTCCCATCCCTGCCGCAAAGTTAACGTCATATGGACCAGAATCCCTTCGCCGTATTGTCCCTGATTGTGGCCCCGGCGATTCTGACAAATGCGTCGTCGGTTCTGATCATGAGTACCAGCAACCGACTGGCTCGCGGAGTCGATCGGGCTCGTGAACTGTCCAAGCAACTGGAGGGCACGGCCGATCTCGCAGGTCCTGAAGCCCTGCGGAGGCTTCGTGAATTGTCAGCTTCTGAACATCGTACTCTGCTGCTGCTTCGGGCGTTACGCAGTTTTTACGTGGCACTGGGAGCGTTCGCGATTGCGGCTTTTGCCTCCCTGCTGGGCGCCGTTGCTGCTCCCGTGCAATTGATGGCGGTCGTTCTTCCGCTTGAAGTCGCCGGCGTTTTTGCCGGTCTTGTTGCGGTAGGCTCTCTTGTTCATGGCTCAGTGCTGCTGCTGCGGGAAACTCGCATCGCCGTGCAGGTGATCAGCGAACGGGCTGCAACCGTTCGCGAACGATTCGGCTCGGCCCATTTGCTGGTGCACGATGCAGATAAGTTTCTGTAAGTTGTCACCCGACCTGTCCCCAAGTCGGGTTTGTCCTGCCCAAAAAACTATGACAACTCTCGGATGATGCGTTCGATGCTTTCCAGCTGAGCTTCCTGCTCGGCTTTCGTGGCTCGAATACCGTCGACCACATCGGCCGGAGCTTTCGCCATAAAGCCTTCATTCATAAGCTTCTTATCGGCACTCTGAATAAAGCCGCGCAGCTTTTCGGCTTCCTTCTCCTTGCGAGCTTTCTCGGCCACGCGGTCGATAAGATCACCGACTGGAATATAACCGTCAGCGTCTCCAAGAGAAAAACTGACGCAGCCGGTGGGTGGTGTGATGTCCAGTCCAGCCGCTTCCAGCATCGTTTTCGACAGGAAGTCAAACTGTCCGGCGACGGCTTTCAGCTGTTCAGCCACATCCGGCGCACATCGCATAAACAACTTCAGCGGTGCCCCCGGGGAGATCCCATAAACCGATCGCACATTGCGAACAGCCACAATGGTTTCCTGAAGCCGCTCAAACCGCTTTTCCAGAGCCGCATCAATCGCATTGACGGGCAGATCGGGCCATGGTGCGACCATGACGCTTTCGGTCGGTAGCGGAACGCGCGTAGCGTTTCGGCTTTGTGCATCGGACGTAGAATTGCCGAAAGCCTTGGCGGCTTCCGCTACGCTCCGCTGTGGGGCTACTTCATTCAGCTTGTGCCACAGTTCTTCCGTAATAAACGGAGCGAACGGATGCAGCAGCCGCAGAAGTGTGTCGACCACAACAACCAGACATCGCTGAGCCACCGGACGAGCGGCTTCGTTGCGGAAGCGAGGCTTCAGCATTTCGAGATACCAGTCGCAGAACTCGTTCCAGGTGAATTCGCGAACCGCGCGAGTCGCCTGGTCGAACTGGTAACGTTCCAGCATCGTAGTGACTTCACGAACGGTCGTCGCCAGTCGGCTGAGCACCCAACGGTCTTCCACCTGCAGCTCCGATTCCAGAACCGGGCCGGCGGTGTAACCTTCCAGATTCATGAACGCAAAACGGCACGCGTTCCACAGCTTGTTGCAGAAGTTCCGGCCGTACTCGAAGCGTTCGCTGACAATCCGAGCCACGGGGGCTCCTTCGTCCGGTGTAAACCACGGGCTCGGAAATTGGAACGACTTTTTGCACTTCGCACATTTGATCGACGGAGTCGCTCCGCCCATCGGCCGCATTTCCTGATGCTCTTTGGTCTGCGGCGTGATGGCCTGACAATGCGGACACTCATAGCCAACCGGCAATCGCACGTCCTGAGTTTCCCCGGCGAGCGATGAGATCGTGAAGCGAATAGCATCGGTGCCGTATTTTTCGATCAACTCCAGCGGGTCAACGCCGTTGCCTTTGGACTTGGACATGGTCTGCCCAAGTCCATCCAGAATCTTCGGATGGATGTAGACGTGCTTAAACGGCACGTCGCCCATGTTGTACAGGCCGGTCAAAACCATTCTCGCAACCCACAACGTGATGATGTCGCGGGAGGTGACAAGGACCGAGCCCGGGTAGAAGAAGTCCAGCACTTCATTCTGTCCCTTCTCCCCCGAGATCGGGGGAGAAGGTGGCCGAAGGCCGGATGAGGGGGCTGACGCTTCCACTGCAGCCCCCTGCCCTTCTCCGCCTGCGATGGGGAGATTGGACGCAGACACCATCGGCGGATTGTGTTCCCGATTTGGCCAGCCCAGCGTCGCATGCGGCCAGAGTGCGGAACTGAACCACGTGTCGAGGACGTCGGGGTCTTGCGTGAAGCCACGAGATTCCAGGTCACGCTCTACTTCTTCGAAGCCATCTGCGACACAGACCAGAAGTCGAGGAGATGCATCCGCTGCATGATGAACCTGAACAGCAATTGTTTGATTCTGATACGCATCAACGGACGACGTTTCTGCCGACTGAATCGATACCGAAGACGTCCTCAGCCTGCCATCATCGCTCTTTGTGAACGTCAATTGCGCATTGCCGGATGACGTGGGAACCGTTTGAGAATCGCCATCGCCAAGGAGTTGCAGCAGGATTGTTTCATAGCTGTCGACCGCGGTGAGCGACTTTGACCAAACCGGTATCCGATGTCCCCACCACAATTGGCGGCTAATGCACCAGTCGCGTTTTTCGGCGAGCCAGTCGATGTACGTTTTTGCATATCGCTGAGGGAAAAAACGCACTCGGCCGTCTTCAACGGCATCGATCGCGTTCTGAGCCAGCGTGTCCATTTTCACGAACCACTGATCGCTAAGAAACGGCTCAATCGCCGTCTTCGATCGATCGCTGTACTTCATCGGGATGATGCGGTCTTCGACCTTTTCGAGATGACCGAGCGACTCCATCTTCGCAACGATTTTCTTGCGAGCCTCAAACCGATCAAGCCCAGCGTACTCGCCGCCGTTTTCGTTGATCGTGCCGTCGGCGTTTAGAATACTGATCGGCTCACCCATCTTGTCCTTATTGCGCCCCCAGCAGGCGTAGTCGTTCGGGTCGTGAGCCGGAGTGACTTTGACAGCTCCCGTGCCCAGCGTTTTGTCGGCCAGCAATGCGTCGGCCACGATCGGAATGATGCGACCGTTCGCCGGAATCATCACATGCTTGCCGATAAGATCCGTGTAGCGTTCGTCGGTGGGATGCACGCAAACAGCCGTGTCGCCGAGCATCGTTTCAGGTCGAGTCGTCGAGAATGAGATGCATTGACCAGTGGGAATCCAATCATTCGGATTTTCCTGGCGAGCGGGGGACGTGAGTCCCCTGATGTCGCACGTTTCATTCGCTGCCGGAGCAGGCTCAGGCTCAGCGTGTGAAATCAGGGGATTGACATCCCCCGCTCGCCTTTCCACAACCGGATAATTCATTGTCCAGAAACTGCCGTTGATATCTTCTGTAAACACTTCATCATCGGCAACGGCCGTCTGCAAATACGTGTCCCAGTTCACAAGTCGCTTGCCGCGATAGATCAGTCCATCGCTGAACATCTTGAAGAACGTTCTGCGCACGGCTTTGCTGCAGACTTCATCCAGCGTAAAGCGGACTCGCCGCCAGTCGCAGCTGGAACCAATCTGCTTGAGCTGGTTCAGAATGCGGGCTTCGTATTCGTCTTTCCACTTCCAAATGCGTGCCACCAGCGCATCACGACCAATGTCATGTCGCGTCAGTTTTTCTTCTTCCAGCATGCGGCGTTCAACAACCGCTTGAGTCGCAATGCCTGCGTGGTCGGTGCCCGGCATCCATAGAGCTTCTCGGCCCTGCATGCGACGCCAGCGAGTCAGCAGGTCCTGAATCGTGCCGTTCAGACAGTGGCCCATGTGCAGGGCTCCCGTCACGTTTGGCAGCGGGATCATGATCGTGTGCTGCTCTTTGCCCGGCGTTGGGTCCGCGTTGCAATAGCCCTGGCTCAGCCAATGTTCAACCCAGCGAGTCTGTGAGGCGGCCGGTTCGTATTGCTTTGGAAGTTCTGTGGTCATGGAGGTTGCAGAGATTAACAAGTGGATGAAGCGAAAATGGCCTTCGAAACCAGTCGCAGGCGGGCGTAGGTTAATGAAACCGCAGCAACCCGTCGAATGGTGCAGCTCGCTTCCCGCAAGCGGAGCATTGATTTAATCGTTTTCAAAACCCGACGCGTCAGCGAGGGATGGAATTGCCGCCGTTATTCGCAGCAGATCCCTCGATGACGCGTCGGGTTAGGATGAACATCTGACCTTAAAATCAGCCACTCAACAATCCGCAAGCGGCCGGCGTAAACCACCGTAGAGATAACCGGACGAGCCGCGAAGGAAAAGGCAAATAGCGAGTCAGCCAGCGCTCTGTCGCAGACGTCGTTTTGCAGCGGCCCGGCGAACAAATTCGTCGCCAGTGACACCGATAAGAATCACAGATCCAATAATGGTGTACTCCAGCGTCTGCGGAATCTGCAGCAGCATGATCAGGTTATTGAGCACCTGCATGACCGCCGTGCCGATGACAACCCCCAGAATGGAGCCCTCACCACCTCGCAAACTGCAGCCGCCCAAAACAGCAGCGGCGATCGCGTACAGTTCAAACGCGTTTCCAAAACTCGAGGGCGACACGGATGTGGAATCCAGGGCTGACAGCATTCCGCCGACTGCCGCAAGGACCGTGCAGATGACGTACGCCATCAGAGTGACTCGACCGGTATTGATTCCACTGAATCGAGCGGCCTCTTCGTTTCGTCCAAGTGCCAGCAGATAACGACCCCAGATCGTTCGCCCCAGAAAGACAGCGGCGACGACCCCAATCGCGGTCAGCAAGAAGAAGGGGATCGGAATTCCGAACACCATTTCCTGACCGCGGAAAATCACCCCCACACGACCAGAAGCAACGGGACCGAGTACTGACTGCAGTTCTCCAAAGCCAGCCGGATTGTCGCTGGTCAGCCAGCGCGAGAGTCCTCGATAGATCAGCAAAGCACAGAGCGTGACCACAAACGGCTGAAGTTTTACTTTGGTGACCAGCAGCCCGTGAATCAGGCCGAGTCCTGTTGCGATCAGCAGAACGGTCAGAACAGCAAGCGGGATCGACATGCGCTGCGTGCGTTTCAGAACAACCGCAAACGCGTCTGTCTGGTATTTCGCACCGGGATCTTTGGCCAAAGTGACTCTGGTCGAAGTCGGCTCGGAAACCAGCTGAGTGACTTTCTGGGTCGTCACAGCACCGTCCGCTTTGAAGAGCTGCAACTGGTCGCCAACTTCCGCTTCGGAATCCGCTGGAAGGTCAGCCGTCGTGGATTCACTCGTCTGAAGTCCGACCACTGGAACGGCGATGACGATTCGACCACCCTTTTCGTCGCGACTCAGGGCCTGCGTAACTTTGAACTCCGTTCGTCCGTTCTTCGTCGCTGCAGAATCCACTGTCAGCACCAAACCGGAACCAACCCCGCCGGTATATCGAACCGTCGCTCCAGAACTCAACTGCGGCACTTCTCCATCGAGCACAAACATTCTGTCAGTCGCGACCACCTGAACCACACCGAAATATGCCGCCGGCTGATAGTCGACTCGGAGAAAAATGGAAAGCAGAACTCCACACAGGCAGACAGTCGAACCAATGGAAAGATCGATGCCGCTGGTGATAATGACAAAGGCGACTCCAATGCCAAGAACACCAAACAACGAAAGTCGGTTGAGCAAATTCTGGATGTTGCCAGGCTGCAGGAACTTCGAAGTGCTCAGATCCCACCACGGTGTAGCCGTAGCAAAAGCGAGGTACGTGCAGAGCACGACCAGTACTGTGAAGATTCCTAAAAGTTTGCCCTTCATCACAACCCTGCACTTCTCAAGATTAATTTAACAATGATGCCCGGTCGCCAGATGCATCACCGATTCTTCCGACAGTTGCTCACGAGACAGTTCGCCGGTAATCCGACCTTCATGCATGATAATGACACGGTCGCTCATGCCAATCACTTCTTCCATTTCACTGCTGACAAAAAGGACGGCAATCCCCTGCCCTGCCAGCTCATCCATCAGCTGATAAATTTCCTGCTTGGCTCCCACATCAATGCCGCGAGTTGGCTCGTCGAGAAGCAGAACACGTGGTTTTAGAGCCAGCCATTTTCCAATCACGACTTTTTGCTGGTTACCGCCCGACAGATTACCGACACGATGCAGATCGCTGGGAGCTTTCACCCGCAGACGTCCGGTCATCTCCGCCGACTGCTGTTTTTCCACCGCAAAATTCAATAACCCTCCGAACTTTGCGTGTTGATGCAGTGAAGCCAGACCAGTATTTTCGCGGATCGTCATGTCCAGAACAACGCCCTGCTGCTTGCGATCCTCTGGAACCAGGGCAACACCGGCTGCGATAGCATCCTGCGGAGATCGCAGCGGGACGACCTTCCCGCCCACTTCGATAGTGCCACTTAACGGAGCATCAACACCAAACAGCGTTCTCAGCATTTCTGTGCGACCAGCGCCGACCAGTCCAGCCACACCGACAATTTCACCGGCCCTTACCTGCAGATTCAGGCGATGAGCAGGCCACGCCGATGTTACGACGTCCTTGACTTCAATTGCGATCTCACCCTTCTTATGAGGAGTCCTTGCAAAGAAGCGCGAAATGTCCCGACCCACCATCAGACGCACAAGGCTGTCATGAGTCACTTCGCCGTGCTGCAGCTCGCCGGCATTCGCACCATCCCGCAACACGGTGACTCGGTCAGAAAGATCCTGCACTTCCGCCAGCCGATGGGAAATATAAATAATACTGACGCCGGCAGCTTTAAGATCACGAATCACGTGAAACAAATTCGCCGATTCTCCGGCCGAAAGGCTGGACGTAGGCTCATCCATAATCAGAACCTGAGCATTCATCGAAAGCGCTTTGGCTATCTCAACCATCTGCTGTTGGCCGACCGTCAAGCCCTTCACCAGTCGCGTCGGTGGCACATTCAGGCCAATGCGTTTTAACAGTCTGGCCGCTTCCGCGTTAATCATCCGGTTGTTAATCAAACCGAGCGTGCGAGGTTCGCGACCGAGAAAAACATTGGCCCCAACCTCCAGATTGTCCGAGAGATTCAGCTCCTGATGAATGATGGCGATCCCGCAACTCATCGCATCAATGACGGACCGAAATTTTTTCTCCTGCCCGTCCACCAGGATGCGGCCTGTATCCTGCCCCTGAACACCGGCCAGGATCTTCATCAGCGTACTTTTGCCAGCCCCGTTTTCCCCCACAACCGACAGAATCTCGCCGGACATCACGCGCAGACTGACTCCCTTGAGCGCTTTGACTCCGGGAAACGATTTCACAATGTCGCGGACTTCAAGCCGCGGTGTGGGACAGTCAGCGTCTGACATGAAGCTTTGCTGAATGCGAGGTTTTAGGTTTTAGGAAGAAAGATTGGTTAAGGCACTCTCCGGCTGGCCTCAGCAGATCGGCCGTTCAAACCCCTAAGCGCATTGACTGGAGGCCGAGCATTGCGACCACGATAAAGTAGACGTCACTCTCCGAGGGACGAAGGCCGCAAAAAGCGGCTGTTGGCATTCATCACTCGGAGAGTGATGGCTACTATAATCGCAAATCGAGTGGCATTGGCCGTGAGGCCCCGGAATAGATTTTCATGACAACCAAGGCCCGGAGGGCCGACACCATCAAATGAAGGTCGCGATCTGAGTCGAAAAGCCTGTGTCGGCCTTTCAGGCCTTGGATACTCTTTCTGAACCCGACCGTGCCTTGACGGGGGTGTTGATTTAGTGAGCCGCAAAGCGCTAGCTGCGGGTGCGTGTCTTAAAAACACAAGGAAAACACCCGCGGCTAGCGCCTCGCGGCTCAGGTTGTGACTAAATCAAAACTCCGTCACGGCCCCGGCAGAGGATGTATCGGCCCTGCCGGGCCTGAACGCAGTCGATCTGGTTTTCAGAAGAGTCGTTTCGAAAACAGACACTCGTGCTTCCATCCGAAAAGCTCAAACCTCTGCTGCCTACTGTCCCTTCAGGCGTTTCAGCTCTTCCCAATAGGTTTCGACGTTGTCCGTGGTGATCGTTCGAGGAGCAATGTCGATGTATTTTGATTCGGGAATCACACCGTTGTTCCCGGCGAGCAGTTCCTTCAGAACACGAACCGACTGATAACCATACTCATACGGATTCTGAACCACGGTACCCGCACATTCGCCGTCTTTGATCGCCTGCAGAGTCACATCGTTTTCATCAAAGCCAGCAAGAGCCACCTTGCCCACCTTCCCGGCCTTCTTCAGAGCCTGGTAGCAGGCCGGCGGGTTGTATTCGAACAGTCCAGCCATCCCCTTGAGTTCAGGATAGGACACGAGCGCGTCTTCAGCCTTTTGCAATGCGACTTCTGGCTTACCCTGATCAGTGACAGTGGCCACGATGGTGAATTTTTCACCTTTGATCTCGCCTTCGTTCGGATCAAATGCATTTGGCTGTGACTGATAGAAGTCAATGCTGCGATCTCGACCCATTAAAACGTCGATCACACCTTGGCGACGATACTTGCTGTTGTCCTGCTCAAGGCGTCCGATGCACAAAAGCACCTGACCGCCCTCCGGAAGAGCGTTTTTCAAAATTTCGCCGCACGCGCGGCCAGCGGCGTAATTATCCATGCCAATGTAGACAAGACGATTCGACTTGGGTGCGTCCGAGTCATGAGTGATCAGCGGGATCTGAGCTGCGATGCTGTTAATCCACTCCACCTGATTGTCGGCATCCAGCGGACTGATGGCGATCGCATCGATTCCGGAGGTCATCACATCTTCAACCTTCTGTTTCTGCACCGATGCAGAAGACTCAGGCGGCATGATCACCCGAACGTCCATGTCAAATTCTTTGGAAGCCGCAACGCAGCCCGCTTCAGCAATCTTCCAGAAGTCGGCGATTTGATTAGTCACAAAGGCCACAGATTTGCGTTCACCCGATTTCGCCGCCGCTTCCTGTGTCTTTTCAGCGGTTGGTGAATCCCCGGAATCTGTTCCGGCGGTTGACGACGAATCCTTCACCTGGCACCCTGCCAGAGCCAGTCCAAGCAACATGATCCAGCGACTTCTGAGTTTCATTTCCGTGCCTCTGAACAACGTATAGAAGGTGGGAACAGGATCTGTCTATTTCTTTTGTCAGCTTCGTGCGCCGGCAGGCTGCCGATCGCAGAATTGCTGCGAATGAATACCGGTGCCCAAAAACATGTGCCCAAAAACCGACAGGGGCAACAAACCAATCCTGAAGTGACTGCGCACTTCGGGCAATGGTGCCAGCGAAATACGCACGTAACAAACGGACACCATACGACTGAGTCGGCGATGGGTCAATTCACCGGGTGATCAGCCGCCCTCTTTATCTGCTTTCGCGGAAGACCCTGCCCAGCCGTCGTGCTGTGACCAGCTCCACGTTGGGAATTCGTCTGAACAACGGAATGCCATTTTCTTTAAAAGAAACGCTTTCCCTGCGACCCGGTCCCGCGATAGTGAATTCGGCAAAACCCGAGGTAAAGACTGTGGATTTTGCACCAGCGACTCGCCATTGTAGCAGTCGTAAGGTGCAGCTATAGTTTGGTTCACCCCTCACTTTCCAACGCAAAATGTCGTGGCCGGGCTGTTTCAGCGATCTGAAACATTTCTGCCGTTCACTTATGACAGCTTTGTCCTTTCGAATCCCGCCACATGTCGTTCAGTCATCCTTTTGAACATGATCATCAGTTCATGCGTATGGTACGCAGAGAAACGGATGTGGACCTTGTCACGGCGGCGCTGGAGATTGCTCGGGACGGTCAGATTGGTCTGGACTTTGCCCCGACACGTGGACGTCTGCTTCGTTCCATTGCGAGGTTGACGCATCCGGTCACGCAGGCCGGCTCGGATCTCGAAGAGTTAAAGATGCTGGTTCGTCATATGACCGAAGAGCTGAATCTGCGGGGGGATGACGACTGCCTGTCCGATCCTGAAGCCAGCTATATCAATCGAGTGCTGGAAACAGGGCGAGGAATTCCGATTTCGCTGTCCCTTGTTTATCTGAACGTTGCAAACGAGTTGGGGATTCCCCTTGAGCCGATTGCAGCGCCCCAACATTTTCTGACGCGGTTACCCACCGATGTCGGAAACTTTTATGTGGATGCCTTCAATAACGGACGCATCATGGAAGAAGCGGAGTGTATCGCGTGGCTGCACGACATCACTGAACTTCCAGTTTCTGAAATTCGTCGTTCTCTCAAACCCGTGGATGAGAGAACGATCATGATCCGAATGCTCAATAATCTTAAGTCACTGTTTGGCAATCGCGAACTCTGGGTTTCCGCCTGGCGCGTGCAGTGCCGAATTGCCATGCTGATTCCGGGCTCCTATCGCGAACGCAGAGACCACGCCATCCTGACTCTGCGAGCCGGTCGGCCGGGTGAATCCATTGACCTCCTGAAACGCTGTGCCTCCTGTTGCCCGGCTGAAGAAAAACCAATGCTGGCTCAGTACCTGACTCAGGCCGAACGACTGCTGCCAACCTGTAATTGAGTCGCCGATTTTTCAGAGGCAGGCATCGCTGCGAGTGCATAGGCTGGGTCACCCAATCGGGACAACTCCAGCCCGCCTGTTTTGCGGTGTGTCACATCCAGCATAAATAAAGCCCGGCAACTTTTCCTGCCGGGCTTCGTCTTCAAACCTGAGGTCCGTAAATCTGATTCCGCCTACACTCGCGGAATTTCAAATCCAGGCCGCGGTATCCTCGCAAAGAACGTGGCGGCCAGATCATCACCGACAATCTTCTCGGCCGCTGGATCCCACTTCACAACGCGATTCAAGCGCGCCGCAATTGCAGCCAGATGACAGGTATTCATCGTCTGCACGTGAGTGAAAACATCTGAGACCGGCAGCCCGCCTTCGGCAAGGCAGCGATAGAAATTTTCCTTGTGGCCTTCAAACGGCTTGCCTTTGTACAAGTCGGACAGCTGCTCTGGACCGTATTGATCCTTGTCCCAGTTTTCTTCAATCGGCTGGCCTGCGATCTTGCCGCGATTCACGAAGAAGCGTCCTTTCGAGCCTTCAAAAAGAATGCCGTTATCACCGCGACTGGTAATATGCATTTCGGTACCGTTGGCGTAGCGAGCAATCACATTAAAGTCGTGTGACGAATTGTAAGAATCGTCTTTCGTCGGATAGCCATTTTCAAAAGGGACGGGATGCTTTGCGTCTGTCCCGTCGATCTCCACGGGACCTGTTCCTTCAACATCCTGCCCGATGGCCCATTGAGCGATATCAATGTGATGAGCACCCCAGTCCGTAAATTTGCCACCGGAGTATTCATACCACCAGCGAAAATTATTGTGGCATCGCTGCTCGATGTAATCCACCAGCGGTGCCTGCCCCAGCCACATGTTCCAGTCCAGATTTGGCGGACGCGTCGTCTTCATGAATGGCCCGCCAACATCGCCACCGTTGATGCCGACGGTGATTTTTGTGACATCGCCGATCAGGCCCTTCCGGACCAGATTGACGGCTCGCAAAAATCGCTCCTGATCGCTTCGCTGCTGAGTTCCCACAAAGAAGACTCGGTCACTGAATTTGCGACAGGCATTTCGAATCAGCTGGTTCTCTTCCAGCGTCAGCGTCAGTGGCTTCTGACAGAAGACATGCTTACCTGCCTGAAGAGCTTCGATCGCAATTTTGACATGCCAATGGTCCGGGGTGACGACGCTGACAACGTCAATGTCATCTCGTTCCAGAACCTTCCGATAATCCCCGTAGAGATCGGCCTTGCCTCCGCCAATATTCGGATCTTCATTCGCCTTGCGAGCCTGATTCTCATCCACGTCGCAAAGTGCCAGAATGTCACCAAAACTCTTGTGTCCGTGGGCATCGCCACGCCCCATTCCGCCAAGGCCGATGCAGCCGATGCGAGGCCGATCCACAGCCATCCTGTTGGCGAAAGCAGCTTGAGACCACGGGAACCAGGCAGCCGTCGTCGCAGCTGCGGCGAGGGTTCCAGAGGACTTTAGAAAGGAGCGACGACCGAGACCACGTGTTTGTAACATGAGGAAACTCCGGCAAAATAAGGTGGGAATGTCCGACAGTGGAGTCGGCTCAGGAAGTCTACAGAAAAGCATAATGTCAACAAGCGCATCGCCCTTACATGAGAGCGATGGACTGGCTAAATGGGGCTTGGGGGGCTGAACTTTTCCGTCGGCGATCTTCCGCAAATTTTGTGCTGAATTTGTGTTGTTTCAAGGTGACATACGTTCCCGAGCACGCTTCCGGATATACTTTCATCGAGATTCCGTTGCTCCCGATGTCCGTTTTTCCTTTCTGTCGATTTGCGTTCGTGGCCCACTGAGCCCTGTTAAAGTAGTTTCCCATGCCACTGAAAACCGACACTCTTGAAGAACCGCTGCTGAATCTGACGCCCATGATCGACGTCGTTTTTCTGCTGATCATCTTCTTTATGGTCGGGGCAAGATTCACTGAGGAAGCCCACGATCAACAGTTTGATGTGGAACTGCCCACTGCATCACCTGTGGAAGTTATGAGCCGTCAGCCGGACCCGGTGGTGATCAGCGTTGCCAAAACAGGGAAGCTTGCGTTCAACAAAAAAGAAGTGTCACCCGAACAACTGCTGGCTGAACTAACCGCGGCCAAGGCGGCCTATGCGGATCAGGCGGTTCTGATCAGAGGCGATGGTCAGGGAGATTATCAGGCGGTCGTGGATGTTATGAACGCCTGCCATCAGGCTAAGATCAAAAAGTTTTCGCTTGCATTTCAACCGGCCGAAGTCGAGTCCCCGGGAACTCCATAGCAGCAAAATCGTCGTTGAAACATCATCGTTGAAAAGTTCACATTGGCAGTAAACATTCAACGTTTCAATCGTCAGCATCACAATGAACGCACTTAGTCAGCTGATCAGCAAAATCCTCCGCGGCGCACCGCTCTCTGGTGACGACGTGATCGCACTACTGCTGATACTGACGATGATCGCCTCGCTGGCTCATCTGTTCACAATGCTGGCAACTCGCTGGGGCGACAGAAATACAACGATCAAATCACTGCTGGCATCCATTCTGGTCCACGGTGTTTGTCTGCTCGGGCTGGAAGTTTTCGAACCGGTGACTTCCCGCAGAGCTCGCGCTGACGTGCTGCCGCCAAAACCGCCCGAGACCGTGACAGAAGTTCTGATCGAAAGCGACATGGACGTGAAGCTGCCGGAATCAGGAAATGTTCCGATTGCCGATCAGCCAACACGCCCCAACGTCGAACTTCAGCGGCTCGCGGATACATCCCTTGAGATCACTCCTTCAATATCGCCCGAGCGAACGCCGGACGAACTGGAATCTCTTAAAACGGCAGCAGAGGATGTTACGCAGTTCGAAAAACGTGAGATGACCGAACTGGCCGTGCCGACAGATTCCGGCGAAGTCGGCCCCAAACAGGCGGCCGCGGAAGATATCGAGTCGGATATCAAAACAACTTACGAACAGAACAATGCGGACGTTTTTGTCACGGAGACGAAACGCACTGTTCCTCAGGAAGGACGGCCGGATGAGGGACGGCGAGCTGAAAATCCGGCGATGCTGCTGACTGCGCCGGAGCTTGCCTTTGAGACCCCAAAGGAGGACGCTTCCATAAGTATCGCTACGGCTGAAGAATCGTCGATCGAACTTCCTGCTGTTCAGGAAGAACGTGAGGATTCCGTGGCAAGCCGCAGTGCCCCAACGTTTGCCAATGAGGCCAGTGAAGGCAACGCTCTGGCGATAAACCGCACGGTCCCCAACACCGGAGCAGCTGCTAGTTTTCAGCCTCGCCTGCCTCGCCCTGCCCGTTCGGCTCCTGACCGAGTTCCCGCTGAACGCCCTTCCCGACTGACACCGGATCGAGCAAAAACGCCGACTCCGCTAAACAACAGTTATGATGATGTTCGGATCGGTGATATCGCCCCTAATTTCAGTGAGGATCTTGAATCGGCGGCCATGCAAACCGAAGCAGATCTGCCCACGATCCGCAGACGCGAAAATCCACCGGCAACCTATCAGCTTCGTAATCTCGCTTCGCGTCGAGACGCAGCGATGAAGTTCGGAGGGACTCGCGAGTCCGAAAACGCGGTGGAACGAAGCCTGCGATGGCTGGCAGCAAATCAATCGCCCGACGGACATTGGGATGCCGGCGATTTTGGCGCCGGACAGGTCGGAGTTGACGAACGGGGCGTTGACCGAAAATTTGCCGGACGAGAAGCCGACACGGGTGTAACAGCCTTGGTCATCCTTTCCTTCCTGGGTGCCGGGTATACCCACGAAGGTGGAAAATATGCAGTGGAAGTCGATCGTGCTCTCGACTGGCTGATCCAACAGCAGGAACGCGACGGGAATCTGTGTGGAAACGCCGAGCACTATGCACGCATGTACTGTCACGGGATGGCCACCTATGCATTGGCAGAAGCTTACGGAATGCAGCAGGACACCATCCTGGATCCGATCATCAATCCGATGCTTGTGAAAACACCAGGCGACGTTTTCGCGGCTGCGTCAGCAATGGCCGTCGGCACAACGACGTCTCAACAGGGAATTGTGCTTCTGGCAGCCAGCGCAATCCGCCGTCAGATGGAAGCTGACAGGATCGCCAGCTCCTTGCGTCGCGTGGATGACCTTCGACTTCGTTCAGCACTGTCCAGAGCCGTCTCATTTACGATTGGACAGCAGGATCCCAAAAGCGGCGGCTGGCGTTACCGGCAACTTCAGGAGGGCGATGTCAGCATGTTCGGGTGGCAGATGATGTCCCTGAAGAGCGCAGAAATTGCGGGCGTGTTTGTCCCTGCAAAAGTGCGAATGCGAATGAACGAGTTTCTTAACAGCGTGCGACAGGGAAAAGATGGCGGGCTGTTTGGATATCGTCGCAACGTGGCAAAGGGCGGCCAGGACACCGAGCCCGTCACTCCAATGATGACGGCGGAGGCCCTCTTTTGTCAGCAGATGCTTGGCTATCCGCAGGATTCGGCATCCAGCCGTGAATCGGTGGCCTATCTGATGCGAAACACGCCGCGTCTGTCAGAGCTCAACTATTATTATTGGTACTACGGGACTTTGGCCATGTATCAGAACGGTGGTCGAGCCTGGCAGGACTGGAATTCGGTCGTTCGTGAAGTGCTGATCGCCGAGCAAATCAAAACCGGGAAGAACGCCGGAACGTGGGATCCCAAAGATGAATGGGGCCGATATGGCGGGCGACTTTACTCAACAGCGCTGGCGACGCTGATGTTGGAAGTTTACTATCGCTTCCTGCCACTGTACCGTATGAACGAAAAGCCCGAGTTCAAGATTAAGGTCGATTGAGGAGTCTTTCATGTCTGTCTCACCCGAAGCAATTTCTGAATCGCCCGTCAAACTGACCTATCAGGAGTACGTCCTCTTCCCAGCCGATGGCAATCGCCACGAAATCCTTGATGGACGTCACTACATGAATGCGGCTCCCAATCCTCGCCATCAGTCCATCTCACGCCACATTCAGTTTCAGCTGTTTGAACAGATTGAACTTCAAGGGCATGGTGAGGTGATTGATGCGCCCATCGACCTGCAGCTAAGCGAATCCGATGTGGTCCAGCCCGATCTCGTCGTCGTGCTTAAAGAGAACCGCATTATCACTGTAACAAAAATCAAAGGCATCCCGGATCTGGTGATCGAAATCCTGTCGCCTTCAAATCGTGCGCACGATCTCGATTTGAAAATGCGGCTGTACGAGCAGTTCAGAATCCCGGAGTTCTGGATTGTTGATCCAGATGAAGAAAATGTCCTGAGATTTCTCCTCACACCAGACGGGCGATTCAGTCCGGCAGAAATTTATACCAGCACAATTTCCTGGCAGGCTGCGTTTGGAACGGCACTCGTGGATCTGAGCCGGGTCTGGTGAAGTCTCTCGACATTCTGACATGTTTGAACAAGAAGATTCCTGGTGCCGGAGACCCTCCGCGTTGACTCTCTCTGATCGACAATAAACAGTTGGAAGAACAGGCCGTCGCTGTCGTTGTTTCCCCGTTAAAGCCGTTTGGATACATCGAGCTTGATGGCAAGAGACTGGCCGCAAGCTGCATCGACGGCGGTTTTGGTCAAGCAGGAGAAAACGTGCGGCTCCATCGCCGAATGGGACAAACGGTCATCATGAAAAGGATGGCGACGGACATTCAGGAACTCTGAATGGTGATGTGCTAGTTTTCTCGACGTCCGCCCAGCAAGCCAGATCGATAGAGATAATAAAGCAGCGTCAGCAGGCTGCTGACAAAGGCTGCAACGTACGTCAATGCGGCGGCGTTCAAAACGCGGCTGACACCAGCTCGTTCATCTTCGCTGATAATGCCACTCTCGACACAAAGTCGCTTCGCTCTCGCACTGGCATCAAATTCCACAGGCAGTGTGATCAGCTGAAACAGCACGATTGTGCTAAACGCGATGATGCCCAGAAACATTAGCGGCTTGAGACTGAAAATGAATCCCATCATCAACAGGATATTTGCGGCATTGGAACCAAAACCGACAATCGGAACGAGGGCAGATCGCATCCAAAGCGGAGCATACGATCGAGCATGCTGGATCGCGTGGCCCGCTTCATGGCACGCGACACCGATCGCTGCGACCGAATTGCTGCCATAGACCTGCTCGGACAACGCCAACGTCTTGGTTGTGGGGTTGTAATGGTCGCTCAGGAATCCATTTGTGGGCTCAATCCGCACATCTGTAATTCCGGCACCTTCGAGCAGAATTTTGGCTGCCTGAGCTCCCGTGTAGCCTCGGCGAGTTCCCACCTTGGAATACTTGGCGAATGATGATTTGACCATGAGACTGGCCAGGCCGGACAGAACCAGTCCGGGCAGCAGCACCATCAAAATGTATGTCATATCGAAAAAGCCGTACATGTCTGTACTCCTATTCTCGTCGTTGGATCGATTCGTCCGCTGCTGTTTCGGCAGCGTGGTTGCATCGACTGTTCAATGCAAGTCGCGTGCCGATTGGAAAATGCTGGCACAGAACTCAAAACGCCTGACGACCGAAGGCAGATCAGTCGATTCCTGGAGATTGCTCATCGGAATATTCGATGCCGATAACTCCGTTCCGGCTGAACGCAACCAAAGATCCTTACCCGACCCGCCGCTATCTCGAATACAACTCTGCAAACGCCTGACGATAAGGCAGTTCGTTTTTGGGGAAGATCGAGTCGAATGTCGAATCTTCCGCCGCCCCGCGCTGGAAGCGGCGTTTTTCGAAGATTGGCATCGTGTGCCCGGTGATCTGTTCGATGCCGCGTCGAACAACTTCGCCCTTCAGCTCGTACAGCTTGCCATGATCCCAGTCGGTTAGCTCGATGAATGGAATGCCTTCAGAGACTTCGATCACATTGGGCAACGCGAACGGACTGAATCCGCGGAAGCCCAGCATCACCGCAGGAGCCCACGATCGCACGTGGCCGCGACTTTGACCGCCACTGTAGGTCAGCGAATGCTTCACCGCATTGACGCCCCAGCCTTCGTGATACAACAGCGAATTGTTCAGCACACTGCGAATTGTCAGTTCGCTGTTTTCTTCGATCGGATAGTCCTTCAGGTTCTCATCGCCACCATCGCCGTCAGCAAGATAGATCCATTCTGGGTAGCGACTTCGGATCTCGCGACACAGAGCCAGCCCCATCGCCGCAGACTGCACATCCAGCGGCTTGTAGTCTTCAATCACCTTCACGGCTTCGCGATAATCGACCGCTGACGCGGGAACATCGATCACTTCCAGAAACAGCCCAAGGTCCATCGCCGAAAGGAATTCATGAGCCTGAGCCGCGTCCTGACCTTTCGCATCCAGCGACAACGTGAACGCTTTCAGTCGGCCGGGCGATTCTCCTCGCTTCCGCAAAGCATCGTAGATCGCCAGAAACACCGCGCCGCTGTCGATGCCGCCGCTGAACAGGACACCGATGGGTTCGCGACTCGGAATCTGATCCAGCCAGCGATAGATTTCCTGCTGCATCGCGGAGATGTACGCGTACCCGATTTCATCCAGATTCGTGCTGAGCCTGTTGCGTTCCGGCGTGAAGAATCGCACGCAGCCGGGACTCGGATCCGGGCAACCAATCAGAGCCAGCTCCTGAATATGATGAGCCGGAACCATGCGCGTGTAAGACGGATGAAACTGCTCGGCCAGCCCTTCCTGCTTCAGCCAGTTGGCGATCTCATCAATGCGTTCAGCAACGATCAGACACGGACCGGCCACCTGCTTGGCCAGGAAGTACCGCATCGGTCGACCAATCGATCGAGCCATCCGGATGATGTGCCCGTTCTGATGCACCAAGGCAAACTGCCCATCGATCTCCCGCACCTTCACCGGGTCCCCCGACCCCAGCCGAGCAATCGCCTCTTCGACCGTCATGTCGAAAATCGTATTGTTCTTCGGATCGAGCAGATTGACGAATCGTTCGACGTATTTGTCATTGTGCATTGTTCTTTCCTCTCCCAAGGCGAGCGGCTGGGCGTCAGCCCTCCGTGTCGCATTTATGTTGTTTCATTTGAGCCACGTCTTGCCATAACTTCCGGCGATTTCGAACAAATCTTACGCGAGTGCGTGTAGTACGAAACGTTGCTCGCGCGGCTTTTCAACGGCGGGCTGCTGCGCTGCCGTTCGCCTGAATGACCTGATTTACGTAGAATCGTTCTCCCGTGCGAACGTTTTTTGGGCTACTTAACAAACGACTTCACCGCTTCTCCCACGACTTTCATTGATTCATCGATCAGTTTCACGGCATCTTTGGTTTCCGGGGCTTCGGCGATGATGCGGATGATGGGTTCGGTGTTGCTGGCGCGGACCTGAACCCAGCGATCTTTCCAGTCCAGTCGCAGGCCGTCGCCGTCGCGGGCTTCCGCGTCGGGGAATGCCTTTCGAAGAGCGTCACACGCCGCGGGAACAGCGTTCGCCGGGCAGGTGATCTTGTCCTTCACGATGGTATAGAACGGAAGAGAATCGGCCCACTTGGCAAGCGTCTTCTTTTTGTCCGTCATGCCAGCCAAAACGTACGCCATCGAAACGAGACTGTCGCGAACATAACCCACGGCTGGTTCAATCACACCGCCGTTGCCTTCGCCGCCAAGCACCGCCTGAACGGCTCGCATTTTTGCACACACATGAGCTTCACCAACATAACTGCGATGAAACTGACAACCGTGCTTCGCGGCGATGTCGGCCGTGACTCGACTGGTGGAACCATTCACCACGAATGGTCCCTTGCGTCGTTCGAGCACGTAGTCGGCGGCAAGGGCAAGAGTCAGCTCTTCGCCGATGTAGCGACCGTCATTATCGACGATGGCCATTCTGTCTGCATCAGGGTCCTGCGCGAATCCGGCGTGTGCTTTATGCTGCACAACGGCTTTGCAGAGATTGCCAAGATTCTTTTCGGTCGGTTCCGGAATGTGTTCGAACCGACCGTCTGGAGTTCCGCCCAGAACAATCACTTCGCATCCGAGTGCTTCCAGCAGTCGAGGCCCGCAGATTGCTCCTGAGCCGTGATTGCAGTCGAGCACCACTCGGTACTTTTTCTTTCGAATGGCTTCCACATCGACCAGCGACAGAACCTTGTTGATGTGCGGCTTTGACGGGTCGTCAATCTTCGTCACCTTGCCGATGCCCGACCAGTCTTTCCAGATGATTGCATCCGTTTCCAGAATGCTGATGAGCTGCTGACCAAGTTCTTTGTTGAAGACAGAACCATCCGGCGCGAAGGGTTTCAGACCGTTCCATTCGATCGGATTATGGCTGGCCGTGATTTGCAAACCACCGGCGGCTCCGAAATGCTTGACGAGCACTCCGCAGGTCGGAGTGGTGCAGATATCCGCATCGAGCACTTCGCAGCCCGTGGCCATCAGTCCTGAAATGACAGAATGATGAATCATCGGACCGGTGGATCGGCCATCACGAGCGACAACCACTTTGCCTCCACAAAAGATGGTGCCTAGCGCTGCAGCAAATCGCGAAACATAGACAGGATCAAGCCCATCTCCAATGATGCCCCGCAGTCCGGAAATACTCAGAATTCGTGTTGTCATAAATAAGCCCCCGCCATGGGATTTGGTGTGAAAATCCGACGATGCCCGTCAATCGCAGAAGTGTATCGAATTCTGCCACCATGCAGTAGCACATTGGATCGCAGCAATCGGCACGAGATCCCGCCCGCACAACGCCCGCTGACCTGCCTCGGTTTTTTCGGCAATTGCTACCGGGCAGGCAGCGCCACATTTGGCATCTCTGCAGAATTGCGCAGTGAATACCGACCGGATACTTCAAACAGCAGCGGGGCGGCCTTACTCTTCTTGAAACGTCATACCGATTTGCGAATGGACCCCATGACTATTAAAAACCCACTTTTTCTTGGCTGTCCTGTCTGGGCGTGTGACCACTGGCGAGGGTCTCTTTACACGTCAAAGGCTCCCCGAGCCGATTGGCTGAAACAGTATTCCAGCGTGTTCGGCACCGTTGAGGGCAACAGCACGTTCTATGCTCTACCGTCCCTTGAGACAGCTCAGCGATGGGCCGATTCAGTGGTTCGTGGGTTTCAGTTTTCCCTGAAGGTGCCAAGGGTGATCTCTCATGACAAGCGACTGCGGGACGCCGAAAAGGAATTGAAGGCCTTTGTGGAAGTGGCCGATATCCTGGACGTGGCTCGATGTCTTGGGCCATCGTTTCTACAGCTGCCGCCCGATTTTTCTCCCGAGAGCCGAAGTGTGCTGGAGAAATTCCTGCGAGAACTTCCAACGTACCTCCCGTGGGCACTTGAGGTCAGACATTTTGATTGGTACGACGCCGGGCCAGTCGAACGCTGGCTGGATAAGCTGCTGACGGAACTGCGAATCGATAAAGTCCTGTTTGACAGTCGCCCGTTGTATTCAAAACCTCCAGCGGACGAGATTGAGAAAGCATCGCAGTCCCGCAAGCCAAAGACACCGATCCGTCACACGGTCACCGGCGAACATCCGTTTCTGCGTATTGTCGGCAGGAACAATCTCGACGACGTAACACCCTGGATCGACGAATGGGCTCCGATCATTGCCGGCTGGATTGTAAAAGGCCTGACGCCTTTCGTATTCACTCACGCCCCCGACGACAAGTTCGCACCCGAGTTCGCTCGCCGAATGCATGCGGCCGTAAAAAAACTGCTGCCATCCCTGCCGGAGATGCCCGCCTGGCCCGGTGAAGCGGCTGTTCAGGACGCACGAAAACAGCGAACACTTTTTTGATGAGCCGCAGGCAGTTGTCAGTATTTTTTGACCCGGGCTCTGGAGATCTCACTGACAAACATCCACCAGGAGACATTCCATGCTCGACTGGTGAAGAGTCCACTTGAGTAACGGCGCCCGGCAACGCCTTCCCGTTTGTTGGCTCTTTGCGAGCGATCCATCTTCGAAGCACAGGCCACAGCACGACTCCCTGTTTATGGATTTTGAATGGGTGCGTTCATCAATGCGGCGCCTGAAAATCCATCTGCCGATTCCATCAGTAAACTTTGATTCAACGAATGCTGACTGATGGCCGGACCAGGGATTTCAGCCCAAGCCCCAGCAGCCCGGAGCAGCCAACCTGAAGACAGTGCCGGTGGGACAATGTGGACAGGTGGGCAGGAGTGCAGGTGCGGTGGCTCATGGGGAAATTGTAGCTCGCGGATTTCACCGAAGAAACTTGAAAGCCCGCAGTCTGAAGGCATTAGTTCCGACTGGCGGCAGATCGCAACTGCTTCAAAGCTTCTTCAACCAGCATTTCACCACCGCCGGGCAACAGTGTCGAGTTGGTGACTTCATAACTGCCGCCGGCGTACGCGGCACGTGTCGGAACATAAAACGTTTCGACACAATTTGACAACTCCACAACCAGAGTCGTCCGAAATGGCGAGCCCCGCTTTATCGCCAGCCCAAGTTCCACGAAAACCTCGCCGGGAAGTGCCACGATCGCCAGGTCACTTCCGATGGTGATCACATTCACTTCCGCCGGCAGCGTTGCGCCTATTCCTTCCCAGTGCGATGTCATGAGCAGTGCGAGCGTCGCGTCTTCTGGTGAGGCGAAGCGAGGCTTGTTGCGAACCTGATCGATCAACAATTTTTTGTGAGCGGTCACGTGGTCCGTAAAGTCCACGACTTCGCCGGCCTTGGCGGCCGCCATAGTCTTGACGGCCTTCTCGACATCTTCCTTTGTGGATTCTTGAATCGGCAGTTGCACAATCCCGGAACGCACTTCCAGATGAGTGTCTTCTATCGCTGACAAATGCGACAGGCCCGAAGTCATGGTCTCGCCCAGGGAGTTTCCAATGAAGTCCGTCTTGTTGCGGTCTTTGCCTCGAGGATTGACGTGATTGATGTCGCCGCAGCAGCCGGTGCCAAACAACGAAACGACGTCCGGCCCGAGCGCCTTCTGAACTGACTGCGCAATGTAATAAGGATAGTCGGCACTCCATTTCTGACCGCTCAGTGTGTCCAGATGCAGTGCAAAATTACTCACGAGTCCAACAGGCTTACCATCGTCATCACGCACCAGCAGCATCCCGATTTCTGGATCAATCGGACCAGCAGAACGGACAGAGCCTGGATGTTCAAGGCCGACCCATGTCCTGACGCTGCCGTCTTTCTGCACGAAGCGGCGATTAAATGCCACAGGTGTCTGTTGCTCCACCCAGCCGGATTCCAGCTGCGCCGGTTTGGCATTCATGCTGGCTTTTCCGATCGCTGCGACGGTGTTCTCCAGCAGCGATGCAATGTACTTGCTGCGAAATTCAGCGGTCTCATTGGCGGGTGCGGCACCTGCAGGCGATCGCAAATACGCATACATCGATTTGGTATAGTCGGGCGCGGTATGAGAATGCGTGGCCGAAACGATGATATTGGCAGCAGGAATGCCGGTCTTCTCAGACGCCAGCCGCTTCACTTCAATGGAAAAATCGGCAGAGGCAGCAATCAAATCGCAAACCACCAATGCCGCCTGCTGTATTTCGCTGCGAAAGACAATGCACTTTGCCTTCAGTGGATCAACCTGCCCCTCCGCCAGGCGCTCATGAAAATAGCCAGCCATTGGAAATCCAATGGGCGGAGTGATGTCCGTCTCCGCAAATCCCACTTGCAGCCGATCTGCCGCATGGGCACAAACAGTCAGCAGGCACACCACAGAAACGACGACAGATTTCAACAGCGGCATAGCAGTCTCTCCGAGTAAAAACGTGAGATGTGAAGTCTGAGATGCGCCGTCGCAAAAGGCAATCGTTCAGCGATGGTCATAGTGAGGACAACTGAGCATCACTGACGCAAAAGCATGGCCCACTCAGCCACCCCGAACAGCAGCCAGATAAACATCCATTGTTCGTTGCTGCATCACACTTTTTTCGAATGGAACAGGACTGGGGACCGGACGAGGATCCAGGGCAAGGATCGCTGCGACTCGTTCTGCCAATTCTTCAACATTGCCAGGTTCAACCGCCCCCAGCGGAAACTGGGCGGCCAGAATCTCGGCGACGCCCCCATGACTGTAGCCAACGACCGGCGTGCCAATCGACAGTGCTTCCGCAACGGTCAAACCAAATGACTCGGGCTTTGACGACAACGACAGCACGATCGACGAGACGGCATAAATCTGTTGCAGATCGGAACGATGTCCGGCCAGTGAAATCTGATCGGCCAGTTGCAGCTCTGCCACCTGTACTTTTATTTCAGCGGCGTAAGATGCCTTCCTCGGGTCTGTGGCTCCGACAATCAGACCATGCGCAGATACACCCCGCTCACGCAGCTTCACCAGCAGCTTCAAAAAATCAGCATGCCCTTTCAGACGCGTCATTCTTCCTGCAAGGGTGAGTACCGGCCTGCTGGCCGCTCCTGGAAACTGTTGATGGAAGTCTCTGATCCACGCGTGATCCGGATAAAAGCCGCGCGGAAATTTTTCTGTATCAACGCCACGATAAATCACATGCAGCCGATCTTCCGGCACAAACGGATAGTGGCTACAAACGTACTTGCGCACCGCATTCGACACCACAATCATGTGTTCTCCACGACACATGATGCTGCTGTACAAACTCGGGGAGTGCAATCCATTCATCGTTGAAATAAATGCCGGACGTTGTGCCACAGGGAGTGACTTCCAGGCCAGCCAGGCGATCCAGCCGGGCATGCGGGACTGGATATCAATCACATCCACTTTCTGTTCCCGAATGAATCGCCGCAGCCACGGCACATGGCGCAGAGTCAGCGGCGATTTCGTTCCAAGGCCGCTTTGAATATGCTCGCTTCCAGCATTGGTCAGCTGTTCGACCATCTGACCGCCCGCGGAAATGACGAGCGACCTGTGGCCAGCTGATACCACGCCTTCAGCAATATCAAGGACGCTTCGTTCTGTCCCGCCCGATTCCAGCGCAGGCAGAATCTGAAGAACAGTAAGGCGGCGATGAGGCATAGAAGTATTCGGCCTGAGACAGACATCCGCCCGATCCTGACGATCGGAAACGGAAACGGTTCAGCCTCGCTTCAGAATTCCCTTTTCGAGTTCTTCCACGACCTTGGCCAGGACAGCGGCATCCTTCACCTGCATGACATGCGCAATGCGAGCAGCAGGGATTTTCATGCGAGTCATCAGCTCTTCAGCGGATTCCCACATTTTCGCCTGCTTCTTGGGCGGTGCCAGATACAGATTTGTCACAAGCTCACTTAGTCGCTGCTCGTCGATCTGATCTTTGTTGTCGTAGTAGCGCTTAATGACTTTCTGTTGATGAGCGCTGAAGTCTCGGTCGGCCATGGTCAGGAACCTGAGAAACGGAAGGAAGGGAAATGTGATTTCAAGGATTCGGAATTTTAGCGATCAACGCTTTCCTTCGGAACCTCGATTTCAGCCCGTATTTCACGGCTTCCGTTTATAAAATGGAAGAGCCACCACTTCTGCAGGCACCAGTGTGCCGCGCAGATTTACATCGACCTTCGTGCCAACAGCAGCCGATGACACTGGCACGTATGCCATGGCAATCACTTTCTGCAGTGTCGGAGAAAATGTGCCGGATGTCACTTTTCCCACCACGCTGCCAGCGATCTCAATCGGCGATTCCTCGCGGGCAATCCGGCGGCCTTCCAGAACCAAGCCAACGCGAGCCATCTTCAAGCCATCAGCCCTAATGGACTCAAGGGCCGCCTTTCCAGGGTACTCCGGCTTGTTGAACCGGACACCAAACTCCAGACCGGCTGTCAGCGGATCGGTGGCTTCACTGAGCTCATGCCCATAGAGCGGCATGGCGGCTTCCAGTCGCAGCGTGTCACGGCATCCCAGACCGGCCGCCCTGATTCCGTAAGCAGCGCCCGCGTCCATCAGCGTCTTCCAGATCTGCTCGGTCATATTGGATGGCACCACCAGCTCAAAGCCGTCCTCGCCGGTGTAGCCGGTTCGGGAAACAATTCCACGAGTGCCCAGGAATTCGGCCTCTTTGACTGAGTAATATTTCATGCTGGCGAGTTCCAGCTTTGTGACTTCCGTCAGTAACGCCAGAGCCTGCGGTCCCTGAACGGCAATCATGCCCGTGGACAGCGTCACATCGCTAAACTGAATCGCAGCGAAACCAGCACTATGCTTGAGCCAGTCGACGATCTTGTCACGGTTTGCACCGTTCACCACAAGTTCCCATCGATCCGGAAGGCGGTAGACAAGTACGTCGTCAAGAATTCCTCCGTCCTTCCCGCAGACCAGTGAATAGCGAACGTCACCGACTTTCAGCTTTGACGTATCGTTCGTCAAAACGCCGTTCAGAAACGCCTCGCTGTATTCGCCATAAAACTGAAGGCGGCCCATGTGAGAAATGTCGAACAGCCCCACGGCGTTTCGGACGGCATTGTGTTCTTCAACAATCGACGAATACTGCACCGGCATTTCCCAGCCTGCAAAATCGACCATGCGTCCATTGTGTGAATGGTGCCACGAATTGAGCGGTGTCTTGAGCATCTGCCGTTCTTCTGAATACGAAGTTTCTGAAACGATGATGCTAATAATAACAGACTCCGGCTGCGGCTGACTACGCGCCGAACAAGCCGAGTACCGGCGAACCGCCGTAAAGAGGATGCGGCCGCCCGGTCAGATCATTCAGCGTCATCGACGCCGGAACTCCCATCGCATGCAGCATCGTGGCCGACAGATCTCGTGGATTCATCGGATTCAAGGCTGGATACCGAGCGATCTCATCACTCGCACCATACACGGCACCGCCCTGAACCCCGGCGCCGGCAATCAATCCGCTGTAACAGAACGGATGATGCTCACGGCCTGCGTTTGCTGCCGTAATCTGTGGCCGGCGACCGAACTCGCCCACCCACACCACGAGCGTATCATCCAGCATCCTGCGATCACGCAGATCCGTCAGCACAGCTGACAACGCCATGTCCGCCGGAGGAATCAGATCGTTCTTCAAGCGGTTAAAGTTGTCGCCATGAGTGTCCCAGAAATTCCGGCCATCGTTGTGCCAGTTCACACAAACGTAAGGCACGCCGTGTTCGAGCAGTCGTCGCGCCATCAGCACGCACTGACCATGAATGTTGCGGCCATAACGATCACGAGTCTCAGGAGACTCCGCGTTCAGATCAAATGCGTTTCGCACACTCGATGAACTCAGCAGGCGAAAAGCTTCCTCCTGTTGTGACTCCATCGACATCGTGGAAAGATGGTCCAGAGCACGCTGCTGAGTCTCAATGGACTTCAATAACTCCCGGCGATGATCGAGACGACTTGTATCCAGCTCATCCAGCAACTGCAGCGCCGGAACTGTCCAGCCCGGTTGATTCGGATCGCCGGTCACCAACATGGGATCCGCCGAAGCGCCCAGCCATCCACCGGACTGCCCGGGCGAAACGCCACCCGGCGCTGCCGGATGAAATGTTTTCCACGGCATCATGACACTCGCAGGCATGCCTGGCGGAACAGCGCAGAACTTCGACAGCAGAGCGCCCAGCTGCGGCGAGTCATTGCGGCTTGGCGGCGCCGCATCACTTTTATTCACCGGCGGCAGCTGGCCCGTCAATGCCGTGTGAGCACTGCTGAGATGCGCCGGGTCGTCGTGAGTCAGCGACCGAATGACAGTGACAAGATCCGTCAGAGGAGCCAGCTTTCTAAAGTGTTCGCAGATCTGCAATCCGGGCGTGACCGTTGGAATTGCCGAAAAATCACCGCGTACTTCCTTCGGTGCGTCAGGTTTCGGGTCGAACGTATCAAGCTGACTTGGACCGCCCCACATGAACAGCATCAGGCATCGTTTGGCACGCCCAAAGCCCGGTACTTGATTGATGCCAGACGACAAGTCCGTCCCGGCGATCAGTGAAGGCAGCATTCCACCGGACAACAAACCGGCCGTGCCGGCAGATAACACCGCGCGGCGACCATGGCGCATTACTCCCCAGCTCTGACCTGGAAAAGCGTGAGATCGACCAAACGTGGTGGCAGGAAATTCCATGGAACGAAAGTTTCAGGAAGGCGCAGGTCGGAGGTGGGACGCGGAAATCGTTTCAAGGCATGTTCGGGGAAAACTGCCCATTTCCGCGGGAAGATTCTTCAAAGAGTACCCTGGAAACCGCTGCAGTGTCCAGCTTTGTGTTTTTTTCCGAGATCCGCTGTACCGATTCCGGCTTCCTGAGAATCCCGCCGCCCCGTTTCTTGTACTCGCGTTCCGCCCGTGAAATACTGCGTTCTGAATGTCGCCCGAACCCAGCGGGAATGAGCGAATTTCAGCCAGAATCTGCGTTCGACAAATCCGAACGCCCCGAAAAGAACTCAAAATCCATCGCTGGAACCGCATGTGCTCGTTCCGGTCGCTGATCAACTGCCGCCCAGCCGGGCTCAAAACACCTTTCTTCGGATCGCATCACATCATGCTTTGGGAAGTGGAAATTCTGCCGATCGGCAGCGAAAAAGATTACGAAGGCCAGCGAATTCTAGCGAGTGCCAAAAGCCAGGGCATCAGCGGACTTAGCACCGTCACCGCAGCCCGCACATTTTTGATTCAGGGCGAACTGACTCACGACGATGCAAAACGCGCGGCCGAGCAACTTCTGGTCGATCCTGTGACTGAGCAGTTCCAGATTCACGAGCTGCCGGCTTCGCCATCTGAAATTTCAAATTCCAAATCTCAAATTTTGCTCAACGTGCTGTTGCATCCCGGCGTGACAGACAGTGTCGCCGAAAACGCAGCCAAAGCACTGACACGGCTGAACCTGAACGTCACGAACGTCGCGACTTGCCGGCGCTATTGGATTACCGGCGACCTGGGAACGGCGAAGCTGGCACAGCTGACGAAAAAAGTTTTGGCGAACGACGCGATTGAATACATCGTCGACGGGCCGCTGCAGATTAAGGACCTGTCGCTCGGCAGTGAGTACAAATTCAAGCTCACCATCGTCGCGATTCGCGACATGAGCGACGATGAGCTCATGGTGCTCAGCAAAAAGGGCCAGCTGTATCTGAGCATTGCTGAGATGAAGACCGTGCAGGATTACTTCCGTTCCCTGCAACGAGATCCGACCGACATCGAACTGGAAACGGTCGCTCAGACGTGGAGCGAACACTGTTCGCACAAGACGCTCGGCGGACGCATTCATTACGTTGAAACCTGCGACGGCAAGGTTGTCCGAGATCATCATTTCAACAACATGCTGAAGGAAACGATCTTCGCGGCCACTGTGCAGATCCGCGAATCGCTCGGCAAGGATGACTGGTGCGTGAGCGTGTTCAAGGACAACGCGGGCATCGTGAAATTCGACGATAAGCAGAATGTCTGCATCAAGGTGGAAACTCACAACCATCCGTCAGCGATCGAACCTTACGGCGGAGCCAATACTGGAATGGGCGGTGTGATTCGCGATCCACTGGGAACCGGTCTGGGAGCTCGCCCGGTTTGCAGCACAGACGTGTTCTGTTTTGCTCGACCCGATTATCCCGCAGATCAGCTTCCACCGGGTGTTCTACATCCGCTGGCAGTGATGCAGGGCGTGGTTTCAGGCGTTCGCGACTACGGCAACCGCATGGGCATTCCGACGGTCAATGGAGCCGTATGCTTCGACGATCGGTATCTCGGCAACCCGCTGGTCTACTGCGGCAATGTGGCCATGATTCCTGTCGACAAGTGCGACAAGAAAGTCAGTCCGGGCGACTTGATTGTGTCCGTTGGTGGCCGCACGGGCCGCGACGGAATTCACGGGGCGACGTTTTCATCTGTGGAACTCACCGAAGAAAGCGAACACATCAGCGGCGGCGCTGTGCAGATCGGAAATCCGGTCACCGAAAAGATGGTGGCCGATGTGATTCTGGCAGCTCGTGACCTGAATCTGTATTCCGCCATCACTGATTGTGGTGCTGGCGGTTTCAGCAGTGCTGTGGGCGAAATGGGAGAAGACACCGGTGCCGAAGTATGGCTGGATAAAGCTCCGCTGAAGTATTCTGGATTGTCGTACACCGAAATCTGGATCTCTGAAGCTCAGGAACGCATGGTTCTGTCCGTGCCGCCTGCCAAGTGGGATCAGTTTCAATCTCTGTGTGCCTCCGAAGGAGTCGAAGCGACAGCGATCGGCCAGTTCACAGATACGAAGCAACTCGTGCTGAAATACGGCGAACACAAAGTCGGCGAAGTCAGCATGCACTTCCTTCACGAGGGCCGCCCGCCGGTGATTCGTGAAGCGGTGTACGAGATTAAAAGTAGACCTCACTCTCCGAGTGAGGAATCTCCAAGCACCCGCTCACAGCAACCAGCCACCGGCACCACACTGACCAACGCCGCAGACCAATCAACCCCCTCATCCGGCCTGCGGCCACCTTCTCCCCCAGGCTTGGGGGAAAAGGGACAGTACGACGATGCGTACAGTAAAACCGACTACACCGACGACCTGAAAAAAATCCTCGGCTCACTGAACGTTGCCAGCAAAGAATGGATCATTCGCCAATACGACCACGAGGTCCAGGCCGGGAGCGTGATCAAGCCGCTGGTGGGAATCAATAACGACGGTCCGTCTGACGCGGCTGTTGTCCGACCGGATCTCACTTCAAAGCGAGGCCTTGTGATTTCCTGCGGCATCAACCCGCACTTTGGGGATCTCGATCCGTACTGGATGGCGGCCTCCGCGATCGACGAAGCGGTTCGCAACTGTGTCGCTGTGGGTGCAAATCCAGACCGCATCGCGATTCTGGACAACTTCTGCTGGGGGAACACAGAACGCGCCGAAACGCTCGGCACACTCGTTCGAGCCGCCGTGGGATGTCAGGACATTGCGATTGCTTATGGCACACCATTCGTCAGCGGCAAGGACAGCCTGAACAATGAATTCAGCTATGAAGTCGATTCAAAGGGGTCTGACCCTCTTGCGACTTCAGGGTCTGACCCCTTGAAATCGACGCAACGCAAGACGGTGGCCATTCCATCAACGCTGCTGATCACAGCACTTGGCCAGGTCGATGATGTCGAAACCTGCGTCACCATGGACCTCAAAGGCCCCGGCAATTTGCTCTACCTGATCGGCGAGACCAAAGACGAGATGGGCGGAAGCCACTACAACCTCGTCAACGGCCTCACCGGCGGCAACGTGCCGACCGTTGACAAAGAGATGGCCCCAAAAATCTTCCGAGCCCTCCATCAAGCCATCAAACAAGGCCTGATCCTCTCCTGCCACGACCTCAGCGAAGGCGGCCTCGCCGTTGCCGCCGCAGAGATGGCTTTTGCGGGTGGGGTTGGGGTTGAACTGCAGCTGAAGAAAGGCACAGCGGTCGAGCTGTTTTCGGAGAGCAATACACGGTTCGTTGTAGAAGTTGCAGCGGTACACAGGAGCAAACTGGAGTCTGTATTCCGAAATCTGCAACATCACCGAGTTGGCACCACGACCAATAAATCTTTGGTGACCGCCATCATCGACGGCTCAAATGTCGTCAACGCTTCACTAACCGAATTGAAAGGTGACTGGCAGACGCCGTTGAATATGTAGTGGAGCAAGTAGCGACTTGGTCGCGACGGACATCAATCAATAATTACCGCTTCCTGATCCATAGTAATCAGATCTCCCGAGCATGTCCTCGAATGCAGCGTGCAAATCTGCGATAGCCGGAATTGCCTCTTCGCATGATACGGCACGCATTAGTCGACCCCCGACTTCACTCAGGCGATCATAATGTGTCAGGTTGGATTTGTCGTTTCCAAATTGAAGGAAGTATTCATGGATCTGCCCCCCCAAAGCGATGCCTCGGTTTAGATCGAACGCCCCGGAATGGAATTCCGAAACGCGCATCCGAAAATCCTGAATCACATCACTTGAGGGAACCGTGAACTGCTTAGGAAGTTGACGCAGCAAGATCAACGCTTCTTCCAAAAGATCTCGTTCAGATCTTTGCACTTTCGCTACGTCGATGATTTCCGGTATTCGGTCTAGATATTTCGTTTTGAAATCGGGCCAAAACTTCTGAAAGGTTCGAGTTAATCGTTCCTCCTCCAATCGTTGGGAAGTTTCCAAGCTGCGGTTTATCGACTGAATAATCTTTGAGAGATTTTCTTTGTCCAGAAAGGTGGTCTGGAATTGCAGCAAAGGCCCAACCACATCTGTGGGGCTCCCAACTTCAAACAGGATTGGGCAGACCCGCGATTTTTCGACTTGCTTTCGCAGTGCACCGCATTCGTAGTGTATCCAGGTGGAATTGAGATTTTCGGGAGTCAAACACACAATACCGAAAAACGTTTCACGGAGTTCGTGATCTAAACGATCAACCCATCGTTCGCCAGGCTCAATGTCATGTGCCGACATAAAAGGTTGAGCGTTTTGGAGCACGTCACCAATCAGTTGCCGAATACCGTCAGCGATAACTCGGCTTCTCTCTCCAGACCACGATATAAAGACTTTCACTGTCGAAACCCTTTCTTCAGAACTGCATAAGCACTTCACGGGGAGCCTACCGTGTTGCCAGTGCCTCGGCAAGATGATGAACGAACTGTTTCGATCTTGTGCACTGTTCCGCACGAGGCGGATGGGGTCGCAGACGCGACGGTGGATTTTGAGCTGTTCATTTCATGAAACCCCATCCAGCTCGTCTGGATTGGTGCACCAGATGGTCAGCTAGAAACGCCGCTCCCCGACGTTGCATGACCCCATCCGCTTTATGCGGATGGTGAAGAAGATCGAACCACATGGCAATGATTCCAGATCAGCCACGTCTCTCAATCTTCTCCACCGATCCGCACGAGGCAGATGGGGTCACGGAAGGGTCCATGTTCCGGGGGCAGTTGACGAAGCCGATGTCAGAGATTGGTCCGAATCGGTGGAACCAGCAGTTTTACAGGATCTTTCAGTTCAGCCCACGCAGCATCTGCAGAAACTGATCCTTAAGAGAGCTCATGGGATTTTTCTGTTCGTAAATCCGACGACGCAGTTGTTCAGTCCGAGGGCCAACTTCATCCAGTTGACAGAGCAGCTCAAGGCTGGCTTCTGCCCGATCGACGTCCTTCATTGCCAATGCCAGTTCGACAGCTGACGAAACATGCAGGCTGGTCGCGAGTATCAATTGTCGGCATCCGTCTGCTTGCCGCTGGAAACGAACTCGAGTTCACTCAGGACACCGTCGCCGTTTTTGTCGAAACGCGGGAAGCGATTGGGAGCTTCGTCGGGATCCGGCTGACCGGCAAGAAACTCGTCCTGTGTCAGCTTCCCGTCACCATCTTTATCACGCTTGTGGAACATGGCCGCTCGATCCTGCGACGGTCCCCTGCCCTTTGCTGGTGCTGATTTTGATGCGGCAGCCGGAGTGGCTTTGATCTGTGTTTTTGCTTCCGGATGAGTTGCCAGAATCTCTTTCAGGATTGCAAGGACCTCAGACTGCTGGTCGGCAATGTTCTCGGTCTCCAATGGATCCGTTTCATAATCGTAGAGCTCATACTCTGCCGTCTCGATCGATGCACCGGGCACCTTCCATTCGACCATCCGATAGCGATCGGTCCGGATGGCGCGACCCAGTCGATTGCCTCGCGGATAGACATGAAAGATGCTCTCGCGAGTTCTGTTGTCCGGCGACTTCAGGACGGCGGCGAAGCTGGTGCCATCCAGATCTTCTGGATGAGGCAGACCGGCCAGATCGCACAGCGTCGGATAAATGTCCACCGTTTCCACGAGCGACTGAGTCGTCGCGCCGGTGACGCAACCGGGAGCCGAAATGATCAGCGGAATACGAGCTGCCTGTTCGTAGTTGGTGTGCTTGCACCACATGCCATGATCGCCAAGATGCCAGCCATGATCGCCCCAGAGCACCACGATCGTTTTTTCGCGGGCTCCCGAACGGTCCAGTGCCTCAAGCACTTTTCCGATCTGCGCGTCGGTATAACTTGTTGCTGCGTAATAGCCGTGAATCAGCCGAAGAGTATCCTCAGGAGAAATCGGGCCCTGCTGCGGCATGTCACTGTATTGTCGCAACTCCCCGCCGAACTGAGGCGCGTAATCAGGAGCATCTTTCGGCGGTGACGTCACCTGCGGCATCAGCAATGTGGCCGGATCGTACAGGTCCCAGTATCGCTTAGGAGCTACAAAGGGCAGGTGAGGCTTAAGAAATCCGACGGCAATAAAGAAGGGCTCATCAGGCTTCTCTGCCGCCTGCTGCATCCGACTGATTGCCTCAACAGCGATTTGCCCATCGCCATAGATTTCGTCGGCAACGTCCGCGGATTCCGTTGCCGTTCCACGAGGACCGTTGTTCGATTGGCGCTTAGCGGCCTGGCTCTCGGCCAGTTGGTACTGGGGTGCTTTGGGATGCCAATGAGGCGCGGACCAAGAGGCCGCGTCTTCGTCGTTGCCGTGACCGACATGGAAAATCTTGCCCATGGCCTGAGTCCGATAACCATGCTTCTGAAAATTCTGGGGCAGCGTGATCGCGTCCGGGGCAGAGCGGCGAAAGTTGGTTGCCAGATCGTAGATGCCGAGAGTCTGAGGCCGAAGTCCCACCAGCAGCGCATTGCGCGACGGCGAGCAGACGGCCTGATTGCAGTAAGCTGACTCAAACAAGACGCCCTGCTGAGCCAGACGATCGATGTTCGGTGTCTGAGCCGTCGAGTTTCCATAGCAGCCGAGTAGGGGCTTAAGATCGTCGACGCAGATCAACAGAATATTTGCACGTGCTTTCGGCTCGTCGGCGTTTGCCCGCGATAAGTCGTTGAAAATCGTTGTGGCGATCAGCCACAACCAGAAGATAAAGAAATGGCGACAGGCCTGAATTCTGATGCTGCAGGTGCGAATGCCCCGAAGTTGTTCTTTGTTCATTGGATAGACCTCTGGTCAATGTCTGCCTTGCTGCCGAACCTTGTCGAGTTCGCGTATAAACCGGATGGTGACAGATGTTTATCTGTCTGTGAACATCGTGACGCAGAGAATTCCACTGCCGTTTCTGAGTCGTTTGTCTGCTGCCAGGGTTGAGGATCGCACGCGTCTTTCGCGGTCTGTCATTGTCTGACTGCAGCGGCATGAAAGCAGAAATGAAAAAAGCCGTAAAGCAGTTGCTGCTTTACGGCCGGAAGACGATCAGATTTTAGACAATTGGTCGGCTCAGGTTTCTGCAAAGATCGAAGCTCGCAGGTATTCTCGATTCAGACGAGCGATGTGCGCCACGGAGACCTCAGCCGGGCAGGCAGCTTCGCACTCATTTGTGTTTGTGCAGGAGCCGAAGCCTTCTTTGTCCATCTGGGCGACCATATTCAGAACTCGTTCATTGCGTTCCGGGTGCCCCTGAGGCAGCACTGCCAATTGGGATACTTTCGCCGCAACAAACAACATGGCCGACGCATTTTTGCAAGCAGCGACGCAAGCCCCGCACCCAATGCAGGCGGCTCCATCCATCGCCACTTCCTGCTTCACACCTGGAACAGGAATCGCATTCCCATCCGGAGCGTTGCCCGTGTTGACGGAGACGAATCCACCGGCTGAAATGATTCGATCAAATGCAGACCGGTCGACCACCAGGTCCCGCAGAACAGGAAACGCCGACGAACGCCAAGGCTCGATCGTGATTGTGTCCTCGTCGCTGAATCGACGCATATGCAACTGACATGTTGTTGTCGCATTGTCAGGTCCATGTGCCTGCCCGTTGATCATCAGGCTGCACATGCCGCAAATACCTTCGCGACAATCATGGTCGAACTCAACAGGTAACTCACCCTGCGAGATCAGTTGCTCATTCAGGACGTCGAGCATCTCAAGGAACGACATATGGGTGCTGACACCGTTTAGCCGGTAAGTCTTGAAACCGCCGCCGTCCTTCGGGCCAGCCTGACGCCAGACGCGGAGATTCAGATTCAGGATGTGATTACTCATGGTTATTTGTAGCTCCTGGTCGATGGCTTAACGTTTTCGAAGACCAGCGGTTCCTTATGAAGTGTTGGTTCTTCACCAGCGCCGTTGAACTCCCATGCTCCGACATAGCTGAAGAGATCGTCCTGACGAGCCGCCTCGCCTTCATCGGTCTGATACTCTTCGCGGAAATGGCCTCCACAGGATTCTTCACGGTGCAGAGCGTCTGTCGCCAGTAACTCCGCAAACTCCATGAAGTCGGCGACTCGGCCAGCTTTCTCAAGACTTGCGTTGACAGTCTCACCCGAGCCAAGGACGCGGACATCCTTCCAGTACTGAGCACGCAGATCACGAATTCCGCTGATCGCATCCTGCAGTCCGGCTTTGTTGCGGGCCATGCCGCACTTGTCCCACATCAGAAGGCCCAGTTCACGATGGAAGGAATCCACCGTTCGCTTACCCTGGACTGCCAGTAATTTGCTGATCCGGTCTTCCGCATCTTTCTTTGCCTGAATACAGGCCGGGTGATCGTCAGAAATCTTCGGCAGTTTCGTCGTCGCGAGATGATCGCCGATTGTGTATGGGATCACAAAGTAACCGTCGGAAAGGCCCTGCATCAAAGCGCTGGCACCAAGCCGGTTTGCTCCGTGGTCCGAGAAGTTGGCTTCACCCAGAACGTAGAGCCCCGGAATGTTGCTCATCAGGTTGTAGTCAACCCACAAGCCGCCCATCGTGTAATGCACGGCCGGGAAAATTCGCATCGGCTGCTTGTAGGGATCTTCAGCCGTGATCTTGTTGTACATGTGGAACAAGTTGCCGTACTTCTTCCGAATGACCTCTTCGCCATCGCGACGAATTGCATCACGGAAATCCAGGAACACGGCCAGTCCCGTTTCACCGACTCCGTGACCTGCATCACACCGTTCTTTAGCCGCACGTGATGAGATATCGCGAGGCGCCAGATTGCCAAAGGACGGATACCGACGTTCCAGGAAGTAGTCGCGTTCTGCATCGGGAATCTGATCGGCTGATCGCTTGTCACGTTTATTCAACGGAACCCAAACACGGCCGTCGTTACGAAGACTTTCGCTCATCAGCGTCAGTTTCGACTGATAGTCGCCGGTCACCGGAATACAGGTCGGATGAATCTGCGTGTAGCAGGGATTTGCAAACAGAGCGCCTCGACGGTGGCATCGCCAGGCTGCCGTAACGTTGCAGCCCTTGGCCATTGTCGACAAATAATACACGTTGCCGTAGCCGCCAGTGCACAGCACGACGGCATCCGCCGTGTGCGTTTCCAGCTGACCGGTGGCAAGATTTCGCACCACAATGCCTCGAGCAAGGCCGTCAACGACAACAAGCTCCAGCATTTCGCGGCGAGCAAACAACTTCACTTTGCCAGTGCCGACCTGTCGCATCATCGCCTGATAGGCACCGAGCAACAACTGCTGCCCTGTCTGTCCGCGGGAATAAAAGGTTCGCGACACCTGAGCCCCGCCGAAGGAGCGATTTGCCAGAGTTCCGCCGTACTCACGAGCAAACGGAACACCCTGCGACACGCATTGGTCGATGATATTGTTCGACACCTGAGCCAGACGGTACACATTCGCTTCGCGCGCTCGGTAGTCACCGCCCTTGAGCGTGTCGTAGAACAGACGCCAGATGCTGTCACCGTCGTTTTGATAATTCTTGGCCGCATTGATCCCGCCCTGAGCAGCGATCGAATGAGCCCGTCGAGGACTGTCCTGAAAACAGAAGGCCTTGACGTTGTAGCCCAGCTCAGCCATTGAAGCCGCGGCGGATCCGCCAGCAAGGCCAGTCCCCACAACGATCACGGTGAATTTGCGTTTGTTCGCCGGATTCACAAGTTTCAGATCAAAACGATGCTTGTCCCACTTCTGCTGAAGCGGGCCGTCGGGAACTCGCGAGTTCAGTGTGTCACTTGCCACGCGAACCATCGGAAGACCTCAGAATTTCTTTTGAAACTCGGCCAGCTGCCAGCAGCCAGCCATCACCATTTGAAACTTGCCCAACAAAACGAGCCCCTGAAATACTCTTCAGGAAAAACGCTGCACTTCACGATATCAGGTTCGGCAACAACTCAACCTTTGGCACCCAGAGCCCAGATCACCAGACTCATAAACCCGGCAGCAATAACCCATGCGGAAATCAGGCAGACACAACTTAGGATTTTATTCCACCGCTTGTGATTGATGCCCAGCGTCTGAAATGCACTTCTGATTCCGTGCGACAGATGAATCCCCAGTGCGACCAAACCAACAATGTAAATGAAGCCGCGAGAGGGAGTTGAGAGCACCGCTTTCACAGCCTGGAACTCATTGTCCACGACTTGATCCGCATTCATCGCCGGAGTGTAATCGACCCCTGGACCAATTTTCAGCTTCATGTCGATGATGTGAACCGTCAGAAAGAAGAGCACTATCAGTCCCGTGACCATCATCCAGCTGGCGGCTCCTCCATTTGGCAGAATGGAAATCCCCTGCTTGGTTTCCTTCATGAAGTAATCTTTCCCGCGTGCTCTTCTACTCATCGCGGTCGTGGACACGGCCAGCCCGATATGAAGAGCAAACATGGAAAACAGACCCACTTCAGCGGCCGCAAGCAAAGGGCCAAGCGAATGCAGAGCATGAGCGTAGTCGTTAAAGGCCTGAGCACCTGCATACAACTTCAGATTGCCGCCAAGATGGGCAACCAGAAATCCGCAGAGCGACAGCCCTGAGATTGCCATCAGAATTTTCTGTCCGACGGTGGTTGAGCACACGCGGATCAGAGGTCCGATTCCGGGAACCCCAGAAAGCAGTTGAGCGGGCAGGCTCAAAATTCGAAGCAGAGCGTCCAAGAGTCACGCTCCTCCCCGTGAAAAACGTGAGAAGTGAAGGTTCGTTTAAGAAGCCGATAAACCGAAATCAATCATCCGGCGTTGCAGCTGCCGCGGGATTATAGACCGGGACTGCCGAACTGCAACGAATGAGAAAATCGGTCTTTCTGATGAGACACTTGCGTCAGCACCAAAAGATTTCAAGCCTGTGCGCGTCGGTTTCGGATGACGGCACCATTCGTCTTCGATGGATCCCGGAAAATCAACCGCTTTCACACAAATGAGCAACACCGAGTGCGATGACACCGAAACAACATCCAATGGCGTGGACTTAATCAGCCGCAGGGCGCTAGCCCCGGTTTAGGACCTCTGATTCGCCGAGAAAACTGGGGCTAGCAGGGTGTTGATTTAGTCGTCGTGGATCAAATCTTCGTTTGACGGCAAACCGTAGGCGACGGTTTTCATTGCGCCGACGCCTTTGGCTTGCCGTTAAACGATTAAAACAACCACCCTCTAACGCCCTGCGGCTGATACTGATTCTGCACTAAGTCCACGCCATTGGACGCCAACACCAGATCACATGCACAGCCGATATTGAGACCGCAGCTTCGCACATCAATTAACGTCTGCCCGTTCCGGGCGATCGATATTTCTGGATGAAGGAATCACCTGGCATTCGCAAGCGAAGTCGCTGTTGCGTTTACTTCCAGAACACAAGTGTCGACAAAGAATACTTCACGCCTTCAAAGTCGTATTGCGCTTCCCCAAACACCGCAACGCGTTCATCACCGGTTTTCGTCGCCGCTCCATCAAAACTGCCATCGGCTGATGTCAAATCTTCTGATGTCCATTCGGATTTGCGAAAATCGTTGGTCGCAGAACGAGCCGTCCAAAGGCGAACAGCCTGAGGCTTTCCGGAGGGCTTCATGCTAAGACCGACTTTCTCCGCAGAGACTTTCGGTTCCCATGAGAACTCAGGCAGTGTCTGGCCAGTGGCCGCATGCCTGAAGAAGACAGCAACCGTCTGGAGCGCATAATCTCTGCCACCATCCAGTCCGTGTCCGCCATTGGGCGCACGATGGATGTGTTTGACCCCAACAAGATCGTCCCAGTAAAGATTCATCGCATCCACTGACCAGTACGGATCATTGGCACCCACAACCAGTAACTTCGGCAGCGTCAACTGAGCCCGATAAGTGTACGGGTCCATCATCTTCCAAAGCTCAGCTTCTCGACCGTCTCTGGGGATGCCATCGTCGCGCACAAGTCCTTTGCTCGTGTAATCTTCAATCTGCTCACTGTAAAATCCCCAGGTCTTTTTCTGGTGGGTCATTTGCACAGGGAAGTTGAGTGTATCGATTACGATTGGAGCCGTTGCGATAATTCGCTTGTCAACAACCGGCGTCAGCCAGCTGGTCCAGCCTCGCTTGGAGGCCCCTGTGATGACAAAGCCCTTCAGCGGCTGTTTGAATTGCTCGGCTGAAAACTGCTTAAGGGCATCCATTGCCTTGACGGCACTTTTCGCCATCGGAAAAAGCAGTGGCCAGGTGGCGTCGCCGGTTTCAAGGTACTTAAGCCAGGTTTCCGTGATCAGATCGTCTTCAACGCGATTTCCCATCAGCGGCTGATTCGGTACCTGATGCAGTGTGGCGACGCGGGCACCGGACAGATTTGCCAAAGCCACGCCCATTCCCATGTCTTTAGGATTCGGGCTGCTGCCAATTCCGCCACCGGTCACAAACAGCAACATATGGTCTTTGTGAACCAGAGTCTTTGGCTCATAAACAATCAGAGCATGCTTCCAGACAATGTCCTGCCATTTCTGCGAAGTCAGTTCCAGGCGGTGAACCTGGTTGCCGCCGACTGTGATGGATTCAAGCTTTTTCCACGCAAAATCCGGCTCCGGCCGATCCATGTACTGGAAAATTTCCGTCGGAATATCGGTTGCTGATTTTGGGGCGGACTTGTCTTCGGCTGCTGCCACAGATGTCAACAAAAAAAACGAAAGCAACAGTAAGCAACAACTGAATCTCATGATTGTCTACAACCTTTGAAACAACATGGTGCAAAAAAATGACCGGTCAGGATTAATCCCGCCGGCCACGTAACTTTTGGGCTGAGTCAATGAAATTACTTCGAGCCCTTCGAGGAAAGCTCAATCACTCCGATTGCAGTTTCCACTCCCCTGACGACCGAAATCTTCTGTTGGGATTTTTGTGGGTTAGCGTAAGCCCCCTTGAATTTGTCTTTGGCGACCAAGGCCGGTTCCAGCCATTTGAAGGTAAGGGTATAATTCCCTTCCGGCAGACCATCACTGGATTCATAGGTGGTCAGAACAAACATGCCGTCCTTATCAGTCGTCGTCAAAATAGGATACTTGATGCCTGTGGAATCAGGCGCCGGGTGACATTCGACTTCAATGAACTCAGCGGGCGCACCATCGACATGAATGATCCCGGAAACAGGAGTCGTTTCCAGTCTTGGTCCCCCGGGAAGTTCTCCCGAAGAACAGCCAGCCAAAATCAGGCCGACAAAGATTGCCAATAAAAAATGAACAGCGGGTTTCATGATGAGCCTTCGAGAGGTCTGTCGCAGGTGAGAAAGGTTGATGTTCGGCAACCTTGTGAAAAAGAAAGACAGGTGTGAATCATCGCGTTCACACCTGCCCTGATTACCCAGAAAGGAGTTTATCAGAACTCGCCCAGAACTTCTCCGCCACCGCGAGAGATGAGGCTCGCGAAATTGATTCCACTGATGTTTTCACTGATAAAGCGAACAGAGCCGTCACCCAGCAGAATCTGAGCACCTCCGGTATGCCATGAATACAGTCCTGCCGCATCCTGCAGTGCTCGGCGAGGATTCGTTTTAGCATTGGAGCAATTCACTGCGCACGGACCATTCGGCTGAGTTCCGTTGCCGCCGTCATAAGGGCGGCCGGTGAGTTCCCAATTCCCATTGAAGGGATCAACCCATGCGCCTCCGCTCAGCATGGTTTGAAAAGCCGCTTCGTCAGTTCCCGAGGCTGGAGCAATGGCTCGTCCGCCTTTTCGGTACAAAGTATTGCGGCCAGCCAGCTCACCGATGATCATCGTGTTTGAGGTCCCGTCGGTTTGATCCGACATTCTGCCCCCACTGCCCGGTTCTGCAATGGGTGCGTTCCTGTTGCCCATAAATCCCATCGCCCAGCCGTCCATTTGGCTCGTGTTGGCGGTAGTGTAGGTGCTGACATTGTAGACAATGTTAAGGAAGTCGGGGCGCACACGGTTGGTTGAGATATAGTCGCAGGCGCCAGCGTCGGTCAGCGTCAAAGCCACCGTGCTAAGCCCGGCTCCGGCCGTCAGGGCTGTCGGGATTGTATAGGTGATTCCGCCGCCTGAACGAGGGGTCGATGGGCACATGTAGGCCGCAAGTTTGGTTCTTCCTGCAACAGCATTGGCTGGTTCCCAAGCGCTGAAATTCAGATTATAGGCTGAATACACATTCGCCTGCTCGATGAATGGGAGAATGGCAAGTGACCAGACATTGCTGGTCATCATTCCGCCAATCCCACCGCCACTGCCGCCCGCGTTGCTGAACATGATTGCAGGCAGGGGGAATCTATTGTAAACGTCATGGTAATTGTGCATAGCAAGCCCGAACTGTTTCAGGTTGTTCTTGCACTGTGTGCGGCGAGCCGCCTCGCGAGCCTGCTGAACGGCAGGCAGGAGCAAGGCGATCAGGATGGCGATGATCGCGATGACCACCAACAGCTCGATAAGAGTGAATCCACGACTGCATTTGCGGATGGGCTTCATCAAATTAACTCCTCAAACATGACAAGGAAATTCTGATCAACAAGAACTAACCAATGATTATTCCGTACAGTATTTTGGGAAATTGGAAAGACGATTCGTGCAAATTCACAGGGCTTTGAACGAAGATTGCTGAGTTCCTTTCATGATTGAACGCCTGTTTGGGTGACTTCTGCGAGTGCTTCTCACTTCCTGCGAAGGTTTTTCAGAAAGGTGATCCGAGTGCAGATCATCTATCAAAGTTCGTCCGAGTTCATATTTACGCTTGTAAACGTAATTCAATTCGTGAATTTTTTGTGAAATCTGGTGTGGAATTGAAAATATCGAGGTTGAAAATGATGTGGCTATCCATGGTCCTTGCTTCCGTCATGTGGTTCTTTGTGATCTGCTCCAGTGATTCCATGTGTTTCGCTCAAGAGTCCAAGGGCGATTCTGCAGCATCCTGCATAAGTGAAGTTGTCTTCCCGTACAGCCCTCAGCACAATCACGCCCCTGGCATCGCAGAATTGCAGAGCGGAGAACTGATCGTGTCGTGGTATCGTGGCAGCGGCGAACGCACGGCTGATGACGTTGCTGTCTTTGGTGCTCGACTTGCGGCTGGACATCAGAAATGGAGCGATCCATTTCTGATGCACGACACGCCCGGGTTTCCTGACTGCAATACGGCGCTGATGACCAATTCTCAGGGACAGCTGATGCTGTTCTGGCCGGTTGTTATAGCCAACAGCTGGGAATCCTGTTTGACTCACGTGAAGGTCAGCGAAGATCCTTCCGGCGAAGGATGCCCCAAATGGAATCGCGACGATACGATTCTGCTCAAGCCGGACGATTTTTCCGGAGAGGCTGTCAAAGTCCTTGATCAACTGCTCGCTACCGTTCCCGTGCCGCTCACTGATAAGCAACGGGGTAAGATTGATGAAGCGAAACAGCGGCTAAGCGAAAAACTCTATCAACGGATGGGCTGGCAGCCGCGTTGCAAACCAACGGTGCTGCCATCCGGGCGAATTCTTCTGCCACTTTACACTGACACGTTTTCAATCTCGATCATGGCGATCAGCGATGATGGAGGGGCCACCTGGTTTGCCAGCAAACCGCTGCTCGGATTTGGTGCCATTCAGCCGGCCGTCCTGCGACGTGATGATGGGACTCTTGTGGCGTATATGCGAGAGAATGGCTACACCGGGCATGTGCGAGTTTGCGAATCGACGGATGATGGCCTGACATGGGGCCCCGTTGGTGTGTCAGAGCTGATCAATCCCGGATCGGGGCTTGATGGTGTTCGCCTCAGGAATGGCCATTGGATTCTGGTCCACAACGACACAGCTTCCGGCCGAAACAAACTCGCCGTGAGTTTGTCGACGGATGAAGGTCGCTCATGGACTGCGTCAAGGCATCTCGAAGATCAGCCGGAGGGATCTTTTCACTATCCATGCGTCATTCAGACGTCAGATGGAATGATCCACTCGGTTTACAGCTACTTCTGTGCGGACGGCAAAACGATGAAGCATGCGGCCTTTAACGAAGAATGGATTCTGCAGGGTGATCAGCCCGCGAAGTAAGTCGATTCACAACAGTCGGATCTGGCTCAGGTCCGAATGCTTGCATGTTGCTGAGTATGGCAGAGCTGTAAAGCTCGGGATGTGGTCGCGGTTCACTCGCCAGCCGTTTGCTCGGTGGACGTGGTGCGGATCTCGATCTGAGGAAGATCGACCTGCAAAAAATTGCAACTTTTTTCTCGACCCAGCCAGCCGTTTATCCCAATAGTGTCGACTGTGCGAATTGTACCGGTTGCAGGACAGACATATCTGAAGAGCTTCGCACAGTTTAATTCACTCCTTTCTGGAGAGGTTCACGATGACTATTTCCGTTTTGACAGGCAGGCACTTGTCCTGGCTCGCCTGTTCGTTGCTGGTCCTGAATGGATCAGCTACTGGTGTTTGTGTTGCTGATGACGTGTCAACTTCGGTTAACTCCGAGCTGCTGAATTTGGCCAGAGCTTTTCGAAGTCTGGATCAGAGTTATCAGTACCGCGGCATGTCGAGCCGACTGGCTTCGACTGCCAGTTCCGTGTTTGTGGATTGGGAGGCGAGAGGGGTTCCACCGGAACATCGTCATCCCGCGGTTGCTCCGGTGGAGATCGGCTTGCAAATCGGACCCACTTCGGGAGATAGATCGGCGCGTAAATCGGACCCACCGTATTGGGCCGTAGAATCTGCCTGTTTAATGGGCAGGTTTGAGGTCAAGGATGTTAACGGTGGACAAATACGGTCGGATACGTCGCGCTCATCGGGACGGGATGAGCATTCGCGAGATTGCACGTCAGTTTCATCATTCGCGTTACAAAGTTCGTGAAGTACTGAATGGTGGCGGTGAGCCGC
>Ga0209390_10001046_pt1 | contig 54690 bp, 40 predicted proteins | sample BON01_FD_187212 | JGI IMG/M metagenome (GOLD analysis project Ga0209390, IMG submission 187212) | Freshwater microbial communities from Lake Bonney liftoff mats and glacier meltwater in Antarctica - BON-01 (SPAdes) (version 2) | ecosystem: Environmental > Aquatic > Freshwater > Ice > Glacier...
TCAATAATGGCGTTGATTGTAAAGGATATTTCTTAATTACCGAAGTAAAACATATCCAACCTTACAGTGAAAACATCGATTTAGTACCGGTTAAAAAAGCTGAACGAAAGTATTTTCCTCAACTTCAGCAGAAAATCTATTTTCTTGAAGCACTTGAATCCCTGCTAGTCAAAGAAGATTTTGATTATGTTTATTTGCGTTTTCCTTTTAGCCATCCCAAATTACTTTCCATAATAAAGAGTTATCCTCAAAAGGTAATAATAGAATTTAATTCAAATGGAATAGCCGAAATAAGAAGTCATTTTAAAAGGGTAAAATACAATAGTTTAGTTTCATCGTTTTTATCCAAATTGCAGGACCTTTATATTCCTATTCTTAACGAAAAGTTCTTCAGTTCCAAAATTGTTAATCATGCAGAACTTGTTGTTGGTGTTACCGATGAGATTGCAGAATTTTATAAGACCAAGAAAACTACTAGCATCGCCATTCCTAATGGAATTAATGTTTCTGGTTATCCAACCAGAATTGCACCACCGCTCAATTCTTCCAAAATAATAATGCTAATTTTAGACGGCACAAGCACCAATGCACCTTGGCAAGGGATGGATAGACTGATAAAAAGCATTCAACATCATAAAAAGCAAAACGATATTGAAATATGGTTATGTAGTAATAAAAACGAATATAGCCAATTAAATTTTGTTAAAGAATTAGGCTATTTGCAGGGAGAAGAGCTTACACAATTATTTAGCCAAGTGCATTTTGGTTCAGGAAAATTCTCACCATACAAAATTGGCCTAAAAGATATTAGCCCACTAAAATCTAGAGAATATATGTCTAGAGGATTGCCTTTGGCCTATACAGCAAACGATGCAGATATTGAAAATACAGATTTAAAAAAATATGCCTTTAAAATACCCAATGATGAAAGTATAATTGACTTGCCAGCTATTATTTCTTGGATTACACAATTGTATAAAAATTACCCAAATCACCCTTCAGAAATGAAAAAATTGGCTTTTGAGAAATTGAGTTTTGATAGTAAGGTAAAACAGCTTTTAACATTTTTAAAAGATAAATGATACCAAAATGGTTGACCGCATTGCATCAATTCTTTTTTCCGCAGGTTTGTGTGGTTTGTTACGACCTTTTAAAAAGATCTGAGGAAAGTATATGTTTAATATGCGAGGCTTCAATACCAATTTTGCCGTACAAGTTTGGGGACGGCAACCCAATTGAACAACTTTTTTATAGCAGGGTTAGCTTAAAAGGAGCAAATGCTTTTCTAAGTTTTATTGATGCCGGTAGAACTCAAAAAATGATTCATGCTATTAAGTACCAAAACAGAACGGAGCTTGCATATTTATTAGGAAAAATGGCGGCTGAAAATATACTTGTAGACAGTCCATATTTTAAACCAGATGTTATTATACCGGTTCCATTGCACCAAAGTAAATTATTAAAAAGGGGTTTTAACCAAAGCGATTTTATTGCAATCGGAATGGCAAATACGTTAAATTCTAGCATTGATACAACCTCAATAAAAAGGGTGGTTGCAACAAGTTCTCAAACCAAAAAATCAAGAAAAGCAAGGGTAAAGAATGTGATGGGCATATTTGAAGTGCTATCACCCATAAACATTAAAGATAGAACTATTTTAGTAATTGACGATGTGATTACAACAGGCGCTACCATTGACTCACTTTGTACAGAAATACAGAAATATCAACCACATGAAATATATGTTTATGCCTTGGCTTACAAAACCTAAATTTGTAAATATATAATCATTCATTTACAAACCTTTTTAATTTAACCCAACTATGTGTTACTTTTGCAGAAAGACATTCACTTATTAAATCATGAAATTAAAAACAATACTATTGACCCTTACTTTTTGCTTCGGTGCTTTTGTTAGCGCTCAAAACATTACAAAAAGCAATTTTAATGCTGAATATTCTCCAAAATATATGAGCTCGGGCAGTTCTACCAGTATGGCCACTAATTTTAAAGCCAATATTTTTGGACTTAGTCCGGGAGAAACTTATTACTACTATGTAACGGCTGTTTTGGCATCTGATTTGGGAACAACCTTTGCTGGTGCCGGAGGGAGTTTATTTTACAATCAAGATAGTACTACAAAATATGCCTCTAGTCCTGACTTTGTTACAGCAGGTAATTATGACTCATTTACTGTTACAGGGCCATTTGTATCTAGTTGGTTTGGCTTTGTAAATGATGCTAACTCTAGATATACAGCGGGTAATTATGTTTATCCTATGATAACTATAAAAAGTGCATCCTCAGGTTCTATGTTTTCTGCCCGTTTTGCTTTAAATGATTCTATCAAAGTTTTAGCTTTTAATACCAGCTCTGGCAATAATAATGGAACGGGTATTTATGGATTATCAAAAGGAATTTTCCAAGAAATGGTGCTTTTGTATGACTCAGCTGCAGGAGACATAAAGCCTTTGACAATTGCAATGATTGAAAATGATAAGTTTACAGCTAGTGGGCATAACGCACCTTCTTTTTATAGTACCAATGTTGATGGAAAAACTGGGGCATGGGGTGCAATTATACCCAATACGTTGGCGAAAGGTGTTAGAAGAATAGATAGAAGAAAATTTGACGATGGAAGTTTACTCCACTCTCAAAGAGACACGAATGGTGTTTGGCTTTCTGTCGACACACGCAATCCTAGCGGTGGCTCAACAACAGCTATAAAACTTACGGAAGATGAAGCTGCTCTTGTACCAACAGACGTAAGTTTTTTAACCCCTTTTACCAGTATTAATGAGTCTCAAGACTCATTCACCGTTATAGTACAAAGAAAATACAGTACTGAAGATACTGCAAAAGTAACTGTTAGCCTTGTTGGTGGAACAGCAACCGATGGTTTGGACTTTAATTTTCCGGGCAACATAACCTTAACTTTTGCCCCAGGGGCACTAAAATCTGATTCTTTTAAAATGAATATCATTGATGATTTATTGACGGAAGGAGATGAGGTGCTTACCTTAAAACTTATCAATCCAATAAATGCAAACATTGGTTCACCAACATTAAGTTTAACCATAGTTGATAATGATGTGCCCACTATTAAATTTGTAGATAAAGTAATAGTTACAAGAGAAGGATTAGGCAACGCTGTAGCACGAATTGCGATAGAAAATGGTACAGCGACTGCAACAACGCTCAACGCTCAAGTTCAATCAAAAAGTGCATTAACAAATATACCAGCAGAGTTTTATTTAAGTATTAATGACCCCAATGACACCTTAATAAGTTTTAATAATGGGTTGGCAAATGACACTTTTAAAATGACAGGATTTATTGTAGATGATGCAGCCATTGACGCACCGGATACTATTTTTGTTGTTTTAAGAAACCCATCTGGCACCGCAAAAATAGGTGCAGATTCTGTGCTTATGATTATTGTAAAAGATGATGATGCGCCTCCTGGTGTTCGTTTTATTGGGTCTTCGTCAATAGTTGATGAGAATATTGGCAATGCAAAAGTGCAGATTGAAATTTTAAACAGAAATAACAATCCAAGTGATTTTTCATTGAAATATATTGGTAGCAAATCTTCAACCACAGAAGGATCTGATTTAACCTTTAACCCAACATCTCAAATTTTTACTTTTGGTCTTACCGGTTCAGATACCATGACGATCAATATTCCAATTATTGATGATACTAATTTTGAAATGGATGAAGTTGCAGTTTTTGCAGTAGAAGGAACAGTAAACAATACAACACTTAAACCAGATACATTTAGAATTACAATTAGAAGTGATGATGTTGAAAAAATTACCATTGCCGCGGCTAGTAATATCAATGTTGGAACAGGTGCTGTAACTAGGTCAGGCGATAAAGTAATTGTAACTGGAATTGTTCATGGTTATAACCGACAATCAACGCTTGGTTTGGAATTTACCATAATAGATGCAACTGGGGGCATACAAATATCTTCTCCCTTTAAAACATTTAATTATACCGTTAAAGAGGGTGATAGTGTTAGTGTACAAGGGTTAATTACCCAGTTTAGAGGTGTTGCGCAAATAAGTGCTTTAGATACGATTATATCTCTCAAAATGGGATTAAATACCTTTACGCCAAAACCTGTTACAAAATTTGATGAAAGCACAGAACAGGAAATTGTTGTTGTCAATACGGTTAGATTTATTGATGTTGTGGCATGGCCTTCAAGTGCATTGAGTGCAAACGGTGAAGCTTTTGCAAAAGCCATTAACGGCAGCAACGACACTCTGAATATTAGGATAGATGCAGAAGGCCCGTTAAATGGCACAGCTGCCCCAAGTAAGGCACTTTACTATAACATTACCGGTATCGGTAGCCAAAGTGATAATACCTCACCATTTTTATCTGGTTATTACCTTGACCCCAGTAAATTAAGTGATTTTGCCGTTGTAAATTCGCCAAAAGTAAGTTTTAATATTACAACTTTAACCGTATCAGAAACGGCTGACTCAACGCCACAGATTCAAGTAAATATTGCTAATAGTGGATTTCAAAATGTAAGTTTCAAAATTGATAGCAATAATGGAACGGCCTTAGTTCCTAAAGATTTTACATTTACTCCTATTACTTTGAGTCTTCTTTCAACCGTATCAAATTATAAGTTTCAGGTAAATTTAAGTGATGAAGATGAGAAGGATGGTAACAAAACTATTATTCTAGTACTTAAAAATCCTGGTTATGGGGTATTGATTGGCGCGGATAGCATACTTACCATTACCATTTCTGACAATGAAACTGGCATTAAAACCCTCAACCCAAATTTAGTAAAAATATATCCCAATCCAACCAATGGTTTGATTAATTTAGTAAGCAAAAAAACAATCTCTTCCATTAAAATTTATAATATCAATGGAGTAGAAGTTGCCAATGAGAGTGAAAATAATCATATAGTCTCATTGGAAAACCAACCTGCTGGCTTGTATCAATTAGTATTGGAAGTTGAGGGGGAGTTTTACTCAACAAGAATTCAAAAGCACTAACCATTTTAAACGGGGTAATTGTAAAAGATTACCTCGTTTTATTTATAGCATATTTTAATTTTTACACTTGCGATTACTGCTCTATTTTATAAACAGTTTTAAGGTTATTACCTTAAAGGCTCATCAGAAAAAGGCAGTTAAAATATTATTTTTAAGTGCTATACAATCTATTGCAGATGTAATAGGTTTGGCTACAATTGTACCTGTATTGATGCTTGCAATTGATGGAGATTTTTTAGAAAAAAGCGCCAAACTACGCAGTGTTTATAGCTTTTCAGGCATTGGGAGTGAAGACGCTTTTTTTATTTGTTTGATATTAATGATGCTATTGTTTTTTCTGATTAAGAACATTTATGCCTTGTGGCTTCAATCCTATATCAAAAAGAATGCTGCTAATATTGTGGCCCACACAACACGTCTAAAATACAGGCATTTTATACAAAAGGAATATCAAGAAATAGTTTCAAAAGGAACACCTGATTTTATAAACTTGGTAATGAATATTCCCTATCATTATGCAACTGGAATGATATTGCCTTTTGTAAATCTCTGTTCTGAGTTGTTAATTATTATTCTTTTTTCTTTTTTCGCTTTTTACAATCCTTTGGTATTTATTGTTTTAACAGTGATTTTGGCTCCTGCAGTTTATTTGATAAACAAATCTATCAAATCAAAAATTGTTGATTTGGGTATTGTCAGCGGACATTTAAGAGAAGAGACTTTAAATGAATTGAACTTGGGTTTAAACGGTATAACCGAAATAAAAATTAATCGAGTTGCGCCCTATTTTATTGAGCGTTTTGTAAAAAAGCAATATGCTTATGCAAAGAATGAAATGCGTTCATTAACCCTGCAAAATGTACCTTTTAGAGTGCTAGAAATAGTTGCATTGATAGCGGTAATAATTTTGGTAGTTTACGGCTATTTTTTTAGTCAAAACCCAAGTGAAGTTAGAATTTTGGGAGCCTTATTTGTAATAAGTATTTTTAGGCTTATTCCTGCTATCAATCGCATTATGGTTTCCTTAATGCATTTAAAAATATATAAATATACCGCAGATGAATTGTTAAAATCAGCTGTATATAACACCACCCATTCAAGCCCCATTAGTTTTAAAAACAAAATTACCTTACAAAATATATCCTATACCTATGCAGGTTCAGATTATCCAATAGTCAATAATTTGACATTTAATATTGAAAAAGGAAGTGTAATTGGCCTAACGGGAAACTCAGGAGAAGGAAAAACTACCTTGGTAAAAATTTTGCTACAGCTTATCAAACAGAATGAAGGAAGCATAACAGTTGATGGACTAAAAGTGTCAGAAAAAAACGAGTTAACTTGGCAACAACTAATAGGATATGTTGGACAAATGCCTTATATTTTAAATGGTACTATCAAAGAAAATGTAGCGCTTGGAGAAGAGAATGAATGTAATGAAATAGATATTATTGATAGTTTAAAGCTTTGTGGTTTAGAAAAATATGCCAACCAAGAAGGATTAGAATATGCGGTTGGAGAAAATGGAATTAAACTGAGCGAGGGACAAAAACAACGCTTGGCAATGGCTCGTGTGGTTTACAAAAAAAATGAAATTTTAATTTTAGATGAGGCTACTAGTGCTTTGGACGATGAAATGGAATCACTTATTGGTAAAACACTTTGCAAATTAGCGGAAAATAGGATTAGCATCATTATTATTGCACATAGAAAAAATATATTAAGTTTCTGTGATAAAGTATATGTTTTAAAAGAAGGCAGTTTGCTTGAGAGGCCTTATGAATAAACAGAAATGGAGTTAATTTTTAGAAATTGAATACAAATAAATAATGGATAACAAGGTTATAAAATTTGCAGTAATTGGTGCCGGACATATCGGAAAGCGCCATTGTGAAATGGTGGATAGGAATGATAATTGCCATTTAGTGGCCATTTGTGATATTAGACCAAAAGAAGAGTTGGGAATAGAATCTTATGGTGTTCCTTTCTATAATGACCCAGAGGAAATGTTGAGCAAAGAGGAATTTGATGTACTGTGTGTTGCAACTCCAAACGGATTGCATGCAGAACATTCGCTAATGGGCTTAAAAGCATTCAAACACGTTGTAGTTGAAAAGCCAATGGCACTTACGAAAGCTGATTGTGAAAGAATTATTTTTAGAGCAATGCAGGTAAGCAAACATGTATTTTGCGTAATGCAAAATAGGTATTCTCCACCATCTCAATGGATAAAGGAGTTATTACAGGACAGAAGATTGGGCGAAATCTATATGGTTCAAATAAATTGCTATTGGAATAGGGATGAACGATATTACAAAAAAGCAGGCTGGAAGGGAAGAAGAGACTTGGACGGTGGAACACTTTTTACCCAATTTTCACACTTTTTAGATATCATGTACTGGCTTTTTGGAGATATTAAGGACATTCAGTCTAAATTTAATAACTTTAATCACCCCAATACCATAGAGTTTGAAGATTCAGGATTTGTAAATTTCAATTTTGTAGATGGTGGTATGGGTTGTATAAATTATTCTACTAGTGTTTGGGAAAATAACTTTGAAAGTAGCTTAACCGTAATTGGAGAAAAAGGAACGATAAAAATTGGTGGACAGTATATGAACGAAGTGGAGCTGTGCAATATTGAGGGATATGAAATGCCTAAATTGCCTCCTGCAAATCCTGCCAATGATTATGGACAATACAAGGGTTCTGCAGCGAATCACAATTATATTTTTGAAAACGTGGTAGATGTGTTGCTGCATGGTAAACCTGCCACTACTAACGCCCTTGAAGGAATGAAAGTGGTAGATATTATAGAAAGAATTTACGAACAAAACCCCCACAGAGCAATATAATGGCAGTATTGAGTGTAATTGTCCCTGCGTATAATGAGCAAGCTACCATAGCCAATATTTTAGATAATATTTTTGACGTTATTCTTATACATGAAACGGAAATACAGGTTGTTGTAGTAAATGATTGTAGCAAGGACGATACACATAAAATCATCAAGAACTATATAAAAAACAATCCTACGAAAAGTATTGTTTACGAAGCACATGCTGTAAACAAGGGGAAAGGTGCTGCATTGCATACTGGTATTAAAAAAGCAACCGGAGATTTTATTATAGTTCAGGATGCCGACCTGGAGTACGACCCCAATGAATTTAACCTCCTGTTAAAACCAATTTTAAATAATCAGGCAGATGTGGTTTATGGTTCTAGGTTTATTGGAGGAAACCCACACAGGATATTGTTTTTCTGGCATACCATTGGCAATAAATTTCTTACATTTTTAAGCAACATGTTCACCAATCTGAACCTTACGGATATGGAAACCTGCTACAAAATGTTTAGAGCACCCTTAATTAAGGGTTTAGATTTAAAAGAAAATCGTTTTGGTTTTGAGCCAGAAGTAACTGCTAAAGTTTCAAGAATTAAAGGCGTTAGAATATACGAGATTGGTATAAGCTATTATGGTAGAACTTATGAAGAAGGCAAAAAAATAAGCTGGAAAGATGGTTTCAGAGCTATCTATTGTATACTTAGATATAATATTTTCAAATAAATAACCCTTGAGTAAATTCGCAAATAATCAAACCCCTAATGTCCATATATCATCCAAGTTTGCTTGGCATAAGATAAATTTGGCAGAGTTGTGGCGTTATAAAGACTTGCTTATAATGCTTGTAAAAAGAGACATAATTATTGTTTACAAGCAAACTATATTAGGCCCAATTTGGTTTGTTCTGCAGCCAATTATGACCGCCTTAATTTTTACACTGGTTTTTGGTAGCATTGCACATTTAGACTCAGACGGTTTGCCAAAATTTGCATTTTACCTTACGGGTTTGGTAATGTGGAACTATTTTTCTGACTGTTTTATTAAAACAAGTGATACATTTTTTACCAATCAAAACCTATTTGGAAAAGTTTATTTTCCTCGACTTATTGTTCCAATTGGAGTAGTATTTTCTAGCTTGGTTAAGTTTTTGGTACAACTTTTTTTACTTATTGTAGTTTGCTTTTATCACTATTGGTTTACAAAACAAGCCAACGCCACCATTTACTTATTTTTGTTCCCATTAATCGTGCTTATCATGTCTGCTTTGGGCATGGGTTTTGGGTTGATATTTACCTCGCTTACCACAAAATATCGCGATTTAAAATTTCTTTTGCAGTTTGGCGTTCAGTTAATTATGTGGCTTTCTCCAATTGTTTATCCTTTGAGTATGGTAAGTGGAATAAAATTAACGTTGTTAAAACTAAATCCTATTACACACCTCATGGAAGCCCTTAAACTTGGTTTTTTGGGAAAAGGGTATTTTGATGCTTGGTGGTTTTTGTATAGCTTAGGTTTTTCATTGGTTGTTTTAATTATTGGTGTATTTATTTTTAATAAAACCCAAAAAGATTTTATTGATAGGATATGACAGAAGAATTAGCCATACATATTGACCGTATTTCTAAAGCCTATCAACTAGGCGAATTTAGCAGCAAAACATTTGCGGATGAGGTGAAAAAACTGTTCACTCGCAAAACGGAAACGATTGATTTGAATGACCGAGCCAATACCCAGACCAAAGGCAAAGTTTATGCTTTAAATAATGTAAATATTAGTATTAAAAAAGGAGAAGTAGTAGGAATTATTGGAAAGAACGGAGCTGGAAAATCCACCTTACTCAAACTGCTTTCAAGGGTAACTTCACCTACAGAGGGCGATATCTATATCAACGGTAGAATAGGAGCTCTTTTGGAGGTAGGCACTGGTTTTCAACCTGATTTAACGGGTAGAGAAAATATCTTTTTAAATGGTGCTATTTTGGGCATGACCAAAGCAGAGATTAATGCTAAATTGCCAGAAATAGTTGCATTTAGTGGTTGTGCAAAATACTTAGACACCCCTGTAAAACGTTATTCTTCTGGAATGACTGTTAGACTTGGATTTGCTGTTGCCGCACATTTGGAACCAGAGATATTGGTAATTGATGAAGTTCTGGCAGTGGGCGATCAAGAGTTTCAAGATCAATGCATTAAAAAGATGAAAGATTATGCTGGAAATGGGAAAACAGTGTTGTTTGTAAGTCATAATATGGCCAGTGTAAAAGCATTGTGCCAAAGGGGCATTGTGTTGGATAAGGGAACCGTCACTTTTGACGGAGCTATTGATGCTGCTATACAACATTATCTTAGCAAACAGGAAAAGAGTGATGACAACGGGACAATTAGAGCAGGAAGTGGTACTATCAATACCCATGAGGCGGTGGTAGAGAAAATAATATTAAGAGGAGATAGTGCCAATAACAGAAACCTGATGCTTTACGGTGAAAATATGTCTATTGCTGCAGAAATTAAATCCAACGAAGCTATTGATACGGTAAACATAGAATTTGTAATTCACAGTGCAGATAATTATAGGGTTGGCAACACCAACAATGTTTTTGACAAACAAACTATTTCATTGCAAAAGGGTTTAAATAAGTTACAATGTACAATGGAAAATAATCTACTTCCAGGTAATTATAGCTTATCTGTGGCGGTTGCAAAACCTAGTGGTGACTGTTATCATTATTTAGAAAATATTATTGACTTTAAGGTGGACAGTATTCCATTAGACAAAGACAATGCATACCCTTTTGTGTGGATTAATGGACTGGTTAAATTTAAAAGTAAGTGGCAAATAAATTAAAATTTTTATGAGTAAACATGAGCACCCAAGTATAGAAACATTTTGGAAATGGTTTTCAAAAAATGAAAAACGGTATAGAAATATTGTTTTTACGGAAGACGAAAATGCACAGCAAGATTTGTTGGTTGACGTTTTGGGATATTTGAATGAGTACAACCCAGAGTTATACTTAGAGTTTGATAACAACCCTGAAACCAACAAGCATATATTAACCATTACCGCTAACGGAATGGAAGGTTTTATTGAAGCGGCTGAAATTTTGGCGGAGGCAGCCCCAACAATAGAGGGTTGGGAAATACAAGCCCTTAAACAACCCAATACGGTACCTTTTACATTGGATTTGGAAACTGGAAAAATAGAAAGTTCCACTGTTTGGGCAGAGCCATTAACCAGAGACGATAACCCCGGTAGGTTAGGCATTAAATTATTTATTAAAGATGTAAACAAGCTTTCAGAAAGTCCTTATTTTAGTTCTTCAATTTATACCCTAGTTGAAACCGTAATTGGAGAAAAGTCACTTGCAAAAGACATCAGCATTTTGCAAATAGCCAAAGAGGATGAAACTTTTGTGCAAGCACATTGTGTTCCGCTCATGGAACTTTCCAATTTTATAAAAGACTATAAACTCTCTTTAAAAGAAAGCGCACATCAAAACCATGATAAACCTAGTTAAGGTTTTCTCCCTTGCAAGCCTCAGATACGTTTATGATATGGTCTCCAACTCTTTCAAGTGAGGCAAACATATTGCTATAAATTAATCCAGCCTTAGCATTATATTCTCCACTTTCAACACTTTTTAGGTGCTTGTTTCTTAATGCATCCCTTACTTCATTTACAGAATTTTCATTGGCAATGGCATCTTCCATAGATGCCTGAAGATAGTTTCCTTCAAGGTTTTTAAGCATGGTGTTAAACGATTTATCCAGAGCAGCAATTAATTCTAATAAACCGTCTCTTTGGTTTTGGTCAAACCAAATTTTGTCTTCTTTTTTCTTATCTACCAATTTAGAAATTTCGAAGAAAATATCACCTATCCTTTCTAAATCATTGGTGATACTCATCATTGCTCTTAGGTCAGAGGTAGTATTATCGGTCAGTTCACTGGTGGCAATTTGTGATAAGTAATTGTGTATTTCAATTTCCAGCCTATCTGTAATTTCCTCATACTTTGCAATTTTTTTGATCAACTTGTTGAGCTTTTTACCATCTGTTTCATTCAGCATATCCTTAGTTTTGGAAAGCATTTTTTTGGTTAATAAACCAAACTTAACAACCTCCTTTTTGGCCTCGTAAACAGATAGTTCGGGAGTACTCATCAAACCAGTAGAAATGTACTCTAGTTTAAAAACCTCATCTTCTTCACCCTTAGAAGAAACAGACTTTGTGGCCATTTTAACCAACAAAGGAACAAACCAAATTAAAAGCAAAACGTTGGTTAAGTTAAACACCGTATGGAAAGCAGAAAGAGCCAAAGTTGCCCCTTCATCACTCTGGTAGGGATCTATATTAAAGTTGGCCTTCATTACAGAGGCTATTCCATGCAAGAAAAAGGGCAATAAAAACACCATCCAACCAACACCAATAATATTAAATAACGAGTGTATTCTTGCAGACCTTTTGGCGTGTACGTTGCCCACGATAGAAGCCAATTCTGCGGTAATTGTGGTCCCAATATTTTCTCCCAAAATAATAGCAGCAGCTACATCCATAGGAATAATTCCTTTTAAAACTAAGGTTAAAGTAAGTGCCATAGCAGCACTAGATGATTGCACAACAATAGTAACCAAAGTACCCATTAGTACAAACATTACTCTCCCTGCAAAGCCATAGTCAGAGAAACGGGTAAAGAATTGGATCAATCCAGACTCTGCATCCAAAGTTGGAACAGAATCCTTTAATAAGCCTAAACCCATAAACAATAGCGCAAATCCAATTAATGCTGTTCCCCAACCTTTTGTTCTTTTTCTATTGATAAACATCAAGGGCGCACCAATTGCTAAGAAAATTAAGGAATAGTCTGATACACTGATTTTAAAGCCAAACAAGGAAACCAACCAACCTGTAATGGTTGTGCCAATATTTGCCCCCATCATTACACCCGCAGATTCTACCAGGGTAAGTAAACCCGCATTTACAAAACTTACCGTCATAACGGTTGTGGCAGAACTAGACTGAACCAATGCCGTAATCAAGAAACCGCTAATTACTCCTAAATATCTGTTGGCGGTCATACCACTTAATATTTTTCTTAAGCCACTGCCTGCAGTTTGCTGCAAACCTTCGCTCATCATTTTCATACCATAAATGAAAAGACCTAAAGACCCAAAGAGTACCAAAAACTTGAATAAACCCCAAGAGCGTTCAGTTTCAAATTTTCCTTTATCAGACCAAACTATTTTATCTTTTAAAGCATCTAAATCGGCATTGTTTTCAAACTTGCTACCATCTGCCAAAGTCCCTATCTGCCAAATATATTTTTCCGCCTCTACCAAATCTTTAATTTCAAACTTGGTTTGGTCTTTTTCAATAATACTGGTGTATTTCCAGGGCTTGCCTTTTTCAATTTTCTTCTGGTACCTAATAACCATGTTTCCAACTTGGTCAAGGTTATTGTATTGTAAATTCCAAGTTAGTTTTGCTTTTCCTTCCCCTCCTTTTCCATTCAAGTTTTGGAAAATATCTTCTGTTATTTCTACTTTTGGTATTGCACTCAATGAGTCAGAGGCAATGCTGAAAAATGGCTTAAATAAAAGGACAAAAGCAACGAGCCAAATATTTTTTACGATTATTTTCATGGGGTTGTATTGGACTGCAAATTTGGTTTTAAATATTCAGATATGGGCAATTTAATGTTAAGAAATTATTAATTAATCAATTAGGCACCAGCTGGCACAATGGTCGCTGTGATTGTCTAGTGGTAATATACCAGAGGTTTTTACAGTTAATGATGGGCTGGTACTGATATAATCTATACGCCAACCCTTATTATTAGCCCTAGCATTGGCGCGATAGCTCCACCAAGTATAATGATGTGCCTCTGCGTTTAAAGCTCTAAATGTGTCTGTAAAACCACTCTCAAACCACTTATCCATCCATGCCCTTTCTTCTGGTAAAAAACCACTGCTGTTTTTATTGCTGATTGGGTTGTGAATATCAATTGCTTTATGACAAATATTGTAATCTCCACAAATAATTAATCGAGGGTTTTGTTTTAATAATTGATGAGCAAATTCATAAAAATAATCTAAAAACTGATATTTAATATCTTGCCGAACATCTCCCGTTGTGCCACTTGGAAAGTATGCTGAAATAATATTTACCCCATTGATAGCTGCCATTAATACCCTGCCTTCATCATCAAAGAAAGGATGCCCACAGCCATATACGATTTCTGTTGGTTTAGTTTTGCTAAGTATTGCCACACCACTGTACCCTTTCTTTTTGGCGGAATACCAAGTACAATGATAACCCAAAGCTTCAAAGTCTTGCAGGGGTATTTGTTCTGCTTCCGCTTTAATCTCTTGCAAACAAACCACATCTGGGTTTTCACGCTCCAAAAAAACCAAGAAATCCTTTTTTATAGCCGCCCTTATACCATTTACGTTGTAGGTTATTATTTTCATCTTACCCTGCGAAAGTAGGGAATTGTGTAAATAAATGGGTAGTCTTATGAAGAAAAAAATAGAGGGAAAAGGGCTTTCTTTGCTATACTAATCTATCTAGCGGTAATAAATGTAAGAATCACTAAGCCATGTCATTCAATATTAAAAATTCTTAATTATTTACGCCCCACTAGCTTTCATTCTTTCCGTATTTTCTGCTATTTGCAGTTTTTCTAATATTTCTTCTATAGCACCATTTAAAACTTCTGGCAAATTGTAAACTGTTAAACCAATTCTGTGATCGGTAATTCTGCTTTGCGGGTAATTGTAGGTTCTAATTTTTGCTGATCTATCACCTGTACTAACCATTGTTTTTCTATGTGCTGCAATTTCTGCCTCTTGCTCTCTCACTTTTTCTTCATAAAGCATCGTACGCAAGGTTTTCATCGCAGACTCTCTGTTTGCCAACTGTGAACGACCCGCTTGGCACTCTACCACAGTACCTGTAGGAATATGTGTTAGCCTTACTTTGGTTTCTACCTTATTTACATTCTGTCCCCCAGCACCACCACTTCTGGCAGTTTCCATTTTCACATCACTGTCCCGTAATTCAAAATCAATTTCTTCTGCCTCTGGCAAAACGGCTACCGAAACGGCAGAAGTATGCACCCTTCCTTGAGATTCTGTTTCTGGGACACGCTGCACCCTGTGCACACCAGATTCATATTTAAGCACTCCATAAACATCGTCTCCTTGAATCTCAAGAGTACATCTACTAAAACCACCTGCAGTTCCTTCAATCATATCTATGGCTTCCACTTTCCATCCCTTGTTTTCGCAAAACTTGGTATACATGCGGTATAAATCTCCAACAAAAATAGAAGCTTCGTCACCACCTGCACCGGGTCTTATTTCCATTACAGCATTTTTCTCATCCTGCGGGTCTTTCGGAATTAATAACAATTTTATTTCCTCTTCTAAAACTTCAATTTGAGGCTTTAATGATTCCATTTCTTCCTTAGCCATTTCTTTCAAGTCTGCATCTTTTTCATTATCAAGTAATTGTTTGGCTCCCTGATAGTCCTCAGACATTTTTTTATAACTCAAATAGGCTTTAGAAATTTTTTCTAAACTCCTATATTCTTTGTTCAATGCAGTGAAACGTTGCCTATCATTAACCACCTCTGGACTTCCCAAAAGTGTTTCTATCTCTAAAAATTTGGCATGGACACCTTCTAGTTTATCTAACATAATCTTATTAAAAGGACTGCAAAAATAGGCTATCTGCTTTTAATAGTAATTTTCCTCCATCAAAATACTTTATATTTTCGTTTGGAGTTATGCTTTTGTATGGAATTAGACTGTCGTTATCTAGCAGTTTGGGCAATAGGTATTGAGTTTTGTTACTCATAAACCACAAGCTATCTTTTCTAATGCTGGCAGAATTTAATTTACTTTTACTATGTATTACTTTTTCAAATTGACCATAAATAGACAGGGCAATAACATGTGTTGAGTCCATTAAGTAAACATGCGGTGGCATTTCTATAATTTGTTGTGGGTTGTGTTGCAATTTGGTAAATGCAGTAATGGAGGCGCTTTCCAATATAGGTTTTGCAGACTCATCTATCTTTATTAATTTTTGACTAATGATATCAAAAACCCATATATTGTTATCAAAACTTCGGCAAACGGCTGATATTTGCTTGTCTGCCAGCTCTTCTGTGGCATTAAAATCTATTTTATTCCTAACATTCAATAAATTATCGGTAAATACTAGGGTATTTATATTTTGGTAAAACAGCATTAAGTTAAATACATTTTGACCATCAATACTGGTAACATCGCCCTCTATTTTTAAATTTCTGCTAATTAAATTTTTTCCTTTTACGTCATACTTAGCAATGGTATTGTCTAAACTAAGCACATAAATTTGATTGAGTTTATCACTGGTAACATACTTTACTTTTTCCGCAATAAACAGGGTACTGTCTGAAACCATTGCCCACAAAGAGATAGTAACGGAAAGAAAAATTATAATGGCCCCTTTAGTATGCATTGTTATATTTCAATTCAATCTGTGTGCCATTCATAGCAGCATAGCTAAAATGTTGAAACCAATCTCCAGTATTGATATATTTTGCGCCAGAGGGCAAGATTTTCTCTAATGGTAAATGACGGTGTCCACACAAATAAAAATCTGCATAAAGGCTGTTATCTAGGGTTTTAATATAGTTCCAAAGCGCTTCTTTTTCATCGCCTTGATAGGGTAAAATGACACCATTTGCCAATCTGCTTTTGCGTGAAAAATAGTTGGCAATTGATAATCCAAAATTAGGGTGTAGCCTTGCAAATAACCATTGACATATTTGAGATCTGAAAAAGCCTTTCAGTAATTTATAGCTATTATCTCCTGGACCCAAGCCATCGCCATGGTGCATAAAAACTTTTTTACCATTAATATTTACCAATAATTCATTGCTAATAATGGTTGCGCCTAATTCCTTTTCAAAATAATCAAACATCCACATATCGTGGTTCCCTTTAAAAAAAGTCAATTTTACTCCTTTGTCTGAGAGCAATGCTAGTTTCCCCAAAAGCCTTGTATATCCTCTTGGAACAACGGTTTTATATTCAAACCAAAAGTCAAAAACATCGCCCAAAAAGTAGATGGCTTCCAAATTATATTCATACTTCGTCAGCCAATCAATCAAAATAAGCTCGCGCTTTTTGCTGTCTTTATAATTGGGAATGCCCAAATGAAAATCTGATGCAAACAGGATGGTTTTTTCTGTATTAATGGTCTGCATGCTGATGATTTGGAATTTGAAAATCAAACAGGGTTTCTTTTGACTTAGAAGAAACTTGAATATTTCCACCCAATGAGTTGATGGCCTCTTTGGCAATATACAATCCCAATCCGCTTCCTTCTGACCGGGTATTAAATACGGTAAACATATCAAAAATGCTTTCTAGATTTTCTTGTTTAATTAAATCGCCATTGTTGCCAATGGTAACTAAAATATTTTTATGGTTAACAACAAGCGTTAATAATACCTCGGGATTGGGAGCCGTTAGAGAATAAAAAATAGCATTTTCTAAAATATTGTGAATTATAATTCCAAAACGCATTAAATCAGTATTAAACTTTTTTTGACCAGAACAACTGAATGAGAAAATCACATTTTGGTTGTTATTTAATCTTTCAAACTGATTGTTAATATACTCTTGTAGGTCTTTAATATTGATGTCTACATACTGCAGAGGTATTCTTAAATTCTTGGCGTAGTCGCCAATTTCTGAAACTGCATTGTGCAGTTTGTTAACTAGTTTTTCTAATTTAGGTAATATTTCAGGGGCTTTGTACTTGTCAAATTTAAACATACTCAAAAGCCCTTGCATATTCATAATTGGTGCTCTTAGGTCATGGAAAGTTGCATAAACAAAACTGTCAATTTCTTTATTGATTTTAGACAATTCAATATTTTGCTTTTGTTCCCTAATTAAATTTTGTTCGAGTTCTTCTAAAAACTCTGCCCTTTGCATAAAAAAGCCAAGTTTTTTAGCAAATGAAAATAATATTTCTTTTTCCGTATCTAACCAATGGTGTTGTTGATTAAGATTGTCAAAACCTAAAAACCCAAAAAACTTCTTTTCAATGTGTATTGGAATTATTAGGGTTGAAACAACCCCCAATTTTTTCAAAAACCCTTTTTCTACATTGGTTAATTTGCCTACACATGAGTCAAGTGTTTTGCCAGTTTTAAGCCGGTTATGCCATTTTTCAAGACCTTCCTTGGCAGAATTATATCGTTTTATTGGGCGATTATCCAGTGTTTTGTAGCTGCTGTGAACAGAAAGTGTGTAATCTCCACCTGCACTGTTTACACCCTCATTTTTATAAATATAAACATAAGATGCTCCCGTTTTGTTAGCCAAATATTTACAACACTTTTGTAGCACTTTGTATGGATTGCCCTCTGCTATCAAATATTGCTGGGCTTCATTAACCATTTCAATAATTTTTTGATTCCTGCGGTTTTGCTCCTTTTCCTGATACAAATCGGTAACATCCTGAACAGTACCAAAAAACTTTGTAATACCTTGCTTATCTTCTTTGTATGAACCTTTTTTCTTCAGCCATTTTAAGTTGCCTTTTTTTGTAATAACCCTATGTGTAATGTCATAATCTTGCATTTCGTTGTTCACAAGAGTATACTGGATTTTAAGGGCCTCCTTGTCTTCAGGATGACATACATCCAATATAAATTCATCATCAGGAACTTGGGTGGTATCTTTTAAATCATAGATTTTAAACATTTGCTTGCTCCACCATTTTTGTGGTGTGCCAATTACATATTCAAAACAACCCAAGTTTGCGGCACTTTCTGCATTGATTAACCGCTCTGCTAATATTTCTGATTCTCTTTGTTTATTAAAGGTATCGGTAACATCTCTTATAATGTTGAAAACCGCATTAGGTTTACCTCTGTTGTAAAGCAAATTTGCACTGATTTCCACATGTTTTTCTTCTTTTTTACCTTTAATAGTGGCTTCAAACTTGTGCAGTTCACCTTCTTTTAGCAGTTTTTTAAAAACTGATGAAATGGTTTTTTGACTGTGTTCTTCAAAAAGTTTAGGAAAGTTGATGCCAAAAAGTTTAGTGGTTTTGCCTTCAAAAAGCCTTTGTGCAGCAAGGTTATACTTTACTATGTAGCCATCTAAATCAACTTCTACATATCCATCGCTTAACTGTTGAATTACAATATCGGTATCAATACTTTGTGCAGTAGACATTCACTTCAAAGTTAAATAATTGTTCTAAATAAAAAAGCCATTATTTTATACAGTCGTTCAAAATTTGACTAAAAGTTTTTTTACTGACTTCTTTAGCGCCAAATTGTTTTAAATGATCGGTAAGATATTGTGTATCAATTACCAAAAATTGATTTTTCTGAAGGGTTTCAATTAGAAAAGCCATTGCCACTTTAGAGGCATTTGTTTTTTTGTGAAACATGCTTTCTCCAAAAAATATTCTGTGCATTGCCACACCGTATAATCCACCCACTAATTCCCCGTCATACCAAGTTTCAAAACTATGGGCGTAGCCCATTTTGTGCAACTCACAGTATATTTCAATCAATTCTTCAGATATCCAAGTTTCATCTCTTTCCGCACAACACCTCATCACCTCTTCAAAACATGTGTCTATTTTGCATTCAAAAAAATCGGCCTTATGAAGTTTATTAACTGATTTGGGAATGTTGCAATCATCCAGTTCAATTATTCCACGCAATTTTGGCTCATACCATTCTATTTGATCGTTGTTATCAGGGTCTGCCATTGGGAAAATACCTTTGGTATACCCGTATATAACATGATGCGCAGTAATCAAAGGCTTTATTTTTTTTCTATTTTTTCTTTAAAGTTCTTTTGAAACTTTTCAACTTTTGGTCGCACTACCATTTGGCAATAAGGGTTATCTCCGTTTTGATTATAATAATCTTGGTGATAATCTTCAGCCACATAAAAAATGCTAAATGGAGTTACTTCTGTTACAATTTTATTGTCAAACACACCACTTTTATCCAATTGAGAAATGTAAGCTTCTGCCTCTGCTTTCTGTTGTTGATTGTGATAAAATATAGCACTTCTATATTGTGTTCCCATATCTGCTCCCTGCTGATTTAAAGTAGTAGGGTTGTGTACAGAAAATAAAATTTCTAATAAATTTGTATAGGCTATAATACTGCTATCAAAGGCAATTTGAACCGCCTCTGCATGACCTGTGGTGCCATTGCAAACCTCTTTATACGAAGGGTTTTTAACTTGCCCACCACTGTAGCCACTCAACACCGTATCTACACCCTTTAATTGGGCAAATAGGGTTTCTACACACCAAAAACAGCCCGCGCCAAAAGTGGCAGTATCTGTTACATTTACTTTATTTTTTGTCTCCATTTTTTTTTCTGAAACTGTTGTTGTATCACTGCCTGATTTGCTAACAGCATTGCAAGCAAAAAATGCCACCAATGCCAATGCCCCTATGGGAATGATTTTTTTTATCATTGTTGATTTTTTAGATAAGTATCTTTTAAGTTAAGTAACATATCCGCAGTCATTTTGTTTAAATCGTACCCTAGTTTCCAGTTCCAGTCTTGCTGGGCAACCATGTCATTAATACTTTCAGGCCAGCTGTCAGCAATTTTTTGTCGGTAATCAGGATTGTAGGTAATAGAAAATTCTGGGATATGTGTTTGGATTGAGGCGGTAATTTCTTTAGGTGAAAAACTAATACCCGCTAGGTTATAACTACTTCTAATTTTTACGTTTTCAGCATCAGTATGCATAAGCTCAAGCGTTGCCCTAATGGCATCAGGCATATACAACATTGGTAAATAGGTGCTTTCTGAAAGGAAACACTCAAAAGTTTTTGCTTTTAAGGCTTCGTGATAAATGCTAACGGCATAATCTGTTGTTCCACCACCGGGCATAGATTTATAGCCTATCAGTCCAGGGTAGCGCAAGCTTCTCACATCAACTCCATGTTTATGAAAGTAATATTCACAATAACGTTCTCCGGCCTGTTTGCTAATGCCATAAATAGTATTAGGATCCATAACACAGTGCTGCGGAGTATTTTGCATTGGCGTATTGGGGCCAAAAACAGCAATAGATGAAGGCCAATAAACCCGTTTTATAAAATCATTTTCTTTGGCTGCATCCAAAACATGAAAAAGCCCATCCATATTAAGTGTCCAACCTAGCTTTGGGTTTTTTTCTGCGGTGGCAGATAACAAAGCAGCCAAATGATAGATGTGTGTTGGTTTAAAAGATTGAATAATGGCTTTAAAAGCTGCGATATCCAGAATATCCAATTTTTGGTAGGGGCCAATTCCTGCGCTGCTGTCTTTTAAATCTGTGGCTAAAACTTCCGCTTCGCCATAAATATTTCTAAGCTCCTCAACCAACTCTGTGCCCAATTGTCCTTCTGAGCCTATAACTAAAATTCTTTCTTTCATTGCTGTTTATTACGGGTTCAAAATTAACAAAATCAAGCTGATTTATTACCATCATTGGGCAGGCAATTTGTTTGCCATGGGTTTTTAAATTAATTTGTACTTTTGAAACCTCAAACAAATGTTTTCTATACTCATCCCAACATGGAATAATCTACCCTATTTGCAATTGTGCATTGCCTCTATTGAGGAACATAGTGGGTACAACCATCAAATTTTGGTGCATGTGAATGAGGGAGCAGATGATACCATTGCATTTTTGAAAGAACAAGGGATAGGCTATACGCACAGCACTGATAACATTGGTATTTGCAAAGCTTTAAACCTGTTAGCCGAAAAAGCAAAACATGATTATTTGGTTTATATGAATGATGATATGTATGCCTTGCCAAAATGGGATACGGCCCTATTAAGCAGCATCAAAAACATTGGGCATGACGATTTTTATTTAAGCGCCACCATGATAGAACCTACCAAAAGTGTTCATCCCTGCATGATAACCCCACATGACTTTGGCGATATTGAAAAGGGATTTAATCAAAAAGAATTATTGCAAAATTATGCTAAAATTCCTTTTAAAGATTGGAACGGAGCATCTTGGCCTCCATCTTTGGTGCATAAAAAACATTGGCAAACAGTAGGCGGTTACAGCGAGGAGTTTAGCCCGGGTTTGTATTCTGATCCTGATTTTTCCATGAAACTTTGGCAAATAGGCATTCGTGTTTTCAAAGGGGTTGCGGATAGTCGGGTATACCATTTTCAATCTAAGTCTTTACACAGGGTAAAACTTAACAATGGGCGTAAGCAGTTTAAACAAAAATGGGGCATTAGCGCGTCTTACTTTTATAAAAAATATTTGAAGTTAGGCACTAAGTTTAAAGGAGCACTTCCAGAAATAAACAAAGACTTGGGCTATTATTGGGCAAGGTTAAAGGCGAAGTTTGGGTAACGTTAAATTCTGCATTGCAATATTCCATATAGCCCTGTCTTGTGTTATCACATGACAGTAGCAAGTATTTACTTTTAGCATTCTGCGCTGGTCAGTCCCGAAGGATAAATTCGGGAGAAAAACCTGACTGCAATTCAGTAAAAGGCGTCTTTGCGGCTTGGCGAGAAAACAGTTCTTTTTCAGTAAAAAGGGGAGGAGGGTATTCTGCTTTGGTCAGGTTGGCAACCCTTCTGAGGGTTCAAAACCCTCGAAGGGTTATGTAAGTAAAATACCGTTATTTCAAATGCTTCAAAATTTCAGCAGGTTCAGCCCTGTTTCTGTAATCAGCATCTAAAAAAGCATATTTAATTTTACCATCTGTACCTATAATGTAAGTGGCGGCTAATGGCAATTCATTGCTTTCATCTCCGTTGTATTGATGTAGCCCAAAACCCTCTTGATACTTTTTGGCTACTTCAGGTGTGAGCGTAAACACAACACCATACTGCTTTGCAACGCTGTTATGCAAATCACTCAAAACTTCAAATTGTAAATTGTGTTTTTCTTTGGTAGATAAAGAACTATCAGGCAGTTCAGGAGTGAGGGCAATAAGTTGAGCACCAGCTGCAGTAAATTGGGCGAGATGATCTTGCATACTTTTTAAGGTAATGTTACAATATGGACACCATCCTCCTCTGTACCACATCAAAATAATGGGGCCGTTTTTTAATTGTGTTTTCAGGTTTACGGATTCTCCTTTTGCATTTTTTAGGGTAAAGTTAGGCGCTTCATCTCCTTCATTTTTGGCTCGCTCCAAAACACCAGCATCTACCATAGCTTGAATTCCTTTGTTGTACAAAATCTTTTTGGCTTCATCGGCATTGGCTTCAAAATGGGCTTTTTTCTCCGCTAAAATTTGTGCTAAACTGGGTGTCATGGTCATGGTATCGTTGGTAGTTATTTCTGCTTCTTGAGGAGCAGTATTATTGCAAGAAATCACAAAAAGACTAGCTGCTAAAAGAGGTAAAATGCTTTTTTTTATCATTGCTGCAATGATAAGGCATTAAAGGGTTATTACTAGTATTTGGCAAAGTCAGGCCCGAAGGATAAATTAGGGAGAAAAACATGAAAGCAAGCAATTTTTTAATTGCATTTCTCTCAGATTTCCAATGCCTTTTCAATTAAAAAATCTTTGACAATTTGCTCATCCACTTCAAAACCAGGCATAAATTCTACGTTTTCGGAATAATTAACTCCTTCGAAATAACTAATTTGAGATCTAAATAGTTTCTCAGTAAAAAGTAACCCAAAAATGGTTGAAGCTCTTTCTGAAATTTCCTTAATGCCATAATGCGACTTTATAATAAAGTATAAATCCAAATAATCTTTCCATTTGCTCCTTCTACCAAGTGCAAAAGCCTTCATAGCCGCCAAGTCTAGCAATGTTGGAATAGAGATAAAATCATTAACTTTAATGGGATGCTCAATAGTATGAGGAAAGGAAAAAAAGGTGAGTTTTACTTCATTACAAATTAAGTTTAACTGATTTTCTATATTTAATGTAACACGGTAACTTTGTTTAAAAGAATCCAATTTGGTAAGATTCTTTTTTGGCGAAAATGCCGTCTCTTTAAACATATCAAAATCAATAGAAAGTCTATGACCTATATGGAGAGCAATAGCAGTAACACCAACCATATAAAACTCTCTTTTAAAAGATTTAATCATGGGTGTTAGTTCCACCTGATTCTTATTTAATATTTCAAGGTGCATATTTATGAAAATATAATTTAAAATAATTTTGAAACATAGGATAATAATTACTTCTGCTTTTCCAAACTTCTATTTGTGCCGTAAACACCTCCGCAGCCTTGTTTATTCCTACAATATCAAACAGAGCCAACACATCTTCTAAAGATGCATAGTTTATAAAAAACTCTAGCACCACTTCCAAAGGCAAATTCTCTTTTTCAGTATCTTTGGTGTACCAAAATAAATCTGCGTTTTTTCTAATCAGTGCTTTTAATGCTGGACTATTCATGTACTAGGCAAAGCTAGCAAAAGATAGGCTTATGAACTAAAAATTTTCAAAAGTATTTACGCTTTTACCCCTTGTTTTCAGCACCTATTATAATTGCCTAAAATAATTACCTTTGCGCCTTATATTTATAGCTCTATGAAACCGATACAAATGGTAGATTTAGTGGGTCAGTATCATCACATTAAAGATGAAATAAATGATGCTTGGCAAGAGGTTTTAAGCAATGCTTCATTTATCAATGGACCACCCGTTAAATCTTTTTGTAACAACCTAGCCAGTTATTTAGGTGTAAAACATGTAATCCCTTGTGCCAACGGCACCGATGCATTGGAGATTGCTTTGATGGCGCTGAATTTACCCAAGGGAGCTGAAATAATAACCCCTTCTTTTTCTTACGCAGCTTTGGCAGAGGTAATTATGCACTTGGGTTATAAACCTGTTTTTGTGGAGGTAGATTTGCACACTTTTACCATGGATATAGGGGCAATGGAAGCAGCCATTACAGAGAAAACCAAAGTTTTAGCGCCCGTGCATTTATACGGACAATGTGCCAATATGAATGCCATCATGGAAATTGCAAAAAAACATAAACTGTATGTCTTAGAAGACACGGCCCAAGCCATTGGAGCCGATTATAAACTATCCAACGGAAATTCTGTAAAAGCCGGAACTATTGGGGATATAGGAACCACTTCATTTTTTCCTTCTAAAAACTTAGGCTGTTATGGAGATGGAGGTGCAATTTTTACCAACAATGATGAGTTGGCGGTGCTTTTGAGAATGATTGTCAACCATGGCCAAGAAAGAAAGTATGTACACAAAGTGATAGGAATGAACAGTCGCTTAGATACTTTGCAAGCAGCTGTTTTGGATATCAAATTAAAATATCTTAATCAGTATGCTGCGGCCAGAGCCAAAGTGGCAAACTTTTATGACCAAGCATTTGCCAATCATCCAAACATAAAAACTCCGGTTAGGCAAGCCAATAGCGACCATGTTTTTCATCAATATACCCTTACGCTTTGTGGTGTGGACAGAGATGATGTAAAACAATATTTGGCAGACAACAATATTCCTAGCATGATTTATTATCCCATTCCTTTGCACAAGCAAGAGGCTTATGCTCAAAATATAGATATGCCCTTAACTGAACAATTAACAAAAAATGTAATATCCTTGCCCGTTAGCACAGAAATGGATGAAGAACAATTGCAATACATTGTGAAAACTTTTTTAAAATATCCTCACTTTAGTCAAGCAGGAAAGGCACTAGTAGAAAAAAATAATTAATGAAAATAGCAGTAGTAGGCACAGGATATGTAGGTTTGGTAACAGGCGCTTGTTTGGCAGAAGTTGGAACGGATGTTACCTGTATTGACATTGATAAACAAAAAATAGAGAATTTAGGCAATGGGATAATCCCCATTTATGAGCCCGGTTTGGATGCCATTGTTAAACGCAATGTGGAGAAAGGCAGATTGCATTTTAGCACCTCAACAGAAGAGGGAATTAAGGGTGCAGATGTGGCATTTATTGCCGTGGGAACTCCTCCTGGAGAAGATGGAAGTGCAGATTTGAAATATGTTTTAGAAGTGGCCAAAGAAATTGGCAAGCACATGAACAGCTATGGAGTAATTGTTACTAAAAGCACAGTTCCTGTAGGTACAGCCATTAAAGTAAAAGCAGCTATCCAACAGTCATTAGACGAAAGAGGCGCAACTATTCAATTTGATGTTGCCAGTAATCCTGAGTTTTTGAAAGAAGGTGCGGCTGTCAATGATTTTTTGAAACCCGACAGAATTGTAGTGGGTGTTGAGTCTGCCAAGGCAGAGGAAACCATGAAAAAATTATATGCACCATTTTTAATGAATGGGCATCCTATAATTTTTATGGATATTCCCAGCGCAGAAATGACCAAATATGCCGCCAATGCTATGTTGGCAACCAAAATTAGTTTTATGAACGATATAGCTAATTTATGTGAAATAATAGGGGCAGATGTAAATTGGGTTAGAAAAGGAATAGGAAGCGATCCGAGAATTGGCAACAAATTTATTTATCCAGGTGCAGGTTACGGAGGTTCTTGTTTTCCGAAAGATGTAAAAGCATTGATAAAAACCGCTAACCAAAGCAATTATCAAATGGAGGTTTTGCAAGCCGTAGAAAATGTAAACGACCGCCAAAAACTTGTGGTTTACAATAAACTAAAAAATCATTTTGGCAGTTTGAAAGGTTTAAAAATTGCCCTTTGGGGATTGTCTTTTAAACCCAATACGGATGATATGAGAGAAGCGCCCAGTTTAGTTTTGATTGACCAATTGCTGCAAGATGGAGCAACCGTTTCTGCTTATGATCCAGTGGCAACACACGAAGCTAAAAAAATGATTGGAGACACTATTCACTATGCCAAAAACCCTTATGAGGCAGCAGAAAATGCAGATTGTTTGGTGATTATTACCGAATGGGCAGAATTTAGAATTCCTGATTTTGAAGTTGTTAAGCAAAAGCTAAAAAACAACGTGATTGTTGATGGCAGGAACATATATGATGAACAAGAGGTTAGAAAACTAGGGTTTACCTATTACGGAATTGGCATACAATAGCAATCCGGCTAAAACCCGATTACATTTATATCTTTTTATAGTAACACTCATTTACGCGGGCACTTTTACCTTAGCAAAATGGGTGATGCCCGTTTATATTGGCCCATTTGGCTTTATTTTATTGAGGGTTGCAACAGCTGCCATTTTGTTAACAGCTACCCAATCTTGGTTTACCAAAGAGAAAATTCCTTGGCGTAAGGAGTGGAAACCACTCGCCATTTGTGCTATTTTTGGTGTGGCTGCCAATATGCTCATGTTTTTTAAAGGTCTCAGCATTACCCATGAAATTAATGCGGCTGTAATGATGCTTTTTGCACCCATTTTTGTTTTTGTATTTAGCTTTATTTTAAAAACAGAAAAACTTTATTGGTGGAATGTTTTGGGGGTAGCAACTGCCTCTGTAGGCGCATTGCTATTTTTAGGCGGGGCGCAGTTTCATTTTGATAAAAGCACTTTTATCGGTGATATTTTTATCATTCTCAATGCCATTTCTTATGCCTTTTATTTGGTTTTTGTTCGCAGATTGTTAAAAAAATATCATCCCATCAGCGTTACAAGAATATGTTTTATCATGGGACTTATCATTGTCTTTCCTTTTGGAATTCAACAAGTTTGGAACTCACAATTGTTTTTAATGAATGGGGCACAATGGTTTGCATTACTTTTTGTTTTAATCATGGCAACTTACGTAACCTATGCCTTAAATGCTGTTGCGGTAAAAAAAGGTGGTGCAGGCATTGTGGGAAGTTATATTTACTTACAACCCGTATTGGCAGCCCTTATTGCGAAATACCTAGGCAGTGATGAAATCACATTTATCAAAGCCATTTATGCAGCAATTATATTTTTTGGTGTATATTTGGTGAGTATAAAAAAATATGCAACAACTTAAATCAATGACAGGGTATGGAAGCGCTCAAGCAACCATAGAAAATTGGATTATCAAAATTGAAATAGCTGCTGTCAATGGAAAATATGCAGACTTAAAATTTAGATTGCCCAAAGATTTACAAGAAAAAGAGTATGAATGGCGCAACATGCTTAGCAAAAGGATTGTGCGGGGAACAGCACAAGTAAGTATTACGCTTGAAGAAATAGCAGGCATTCATCAAAGACCAAAAGCCTTGATAAACAAAGAGGTTTTTAACTCATACACCTCGCAAATTAGGTCATTGATGAAAGATCATGATTTAGACCCTTCTCATTTACTGCCATTTATTGTTAACCTTCCAGGCGTTCAATTGGGTGTCGATGAAAGGGTGGTTGCGGAATTGCATGAACAAATTACCAAATGCTTAATGAACGCCTTGGAGCAGTTTGACAAACACCGCTTGGCAGAGGGAGCAGCCCTTGGAGCGCAAATGAGTCAAAGCATTGAAACCATAAAAAAGCGCAACCAACAAGTGGAGGCCATAGAACCACAAAGAAATGAAGCCATTAAAGAAAGGCTCAATGGCCAAGTAAAAAAATGGGGTGAGGATATTAAAATAGAACAGGATAGATTGGCAGCTGAAATATTATTTTATTTGGATAAAATGGATATTGCCGAAGAAAAAACCCGTTTAACCCAGCATTGCAGCTACTTTTTAGATAGTTTGAATGAACTGAATGCAGGCAAAAAATTAGGTTTTATTTGCCAAGAAATGGGCAGAGAAATTAATACCATGGGCAATAAAGTCAATTATTTTGAAATGCAAAAGCTTTGTGTTGAGATGAAAGAGGAGTTAGAAAAGATCAAAGAACAGGTGCTTAATATTTTGTAGTTATATTAAAATGCCTTCAAACAACGTTAAATAATACAAGTGCCAGTATCCATCAAATATTTATTTATTTTAAGCTTGTTGCTTTTACAGTTTAATGTGAAAGCACAGCGCATAACCCCCATTGCGGTGAGTAATTATGGTACCGCACAAAGTTTGTTCATTAGCCCGTCTTTAAATGGATATTCAGATTATGCATGGCACGTTAATTTGGCTGGTGCTTGGGTTAATGTAAACAACAATGCAGTAACTTTAAAATTACCCTTTTCCGCCTATAGAATTCCAAATAGAGTGCCCAATCAATACCTTACAGGTGGAGGAGATTTAGATTGGAGTAACGATTGGCTTAAGGAAAGACTGAACGGAAGAGGTAAAAAAATAGATTTAGCTGGGGATATTTATGGGCCATCGGCATCTGTCAAAATAAAAAACTTCAGGGTTGGTTTAATCACTCAGGCAAGCACTGGAGCGCGTGTGCATTGCCTTTCAGAAAGTCTAAGCCATGCCATTGTCAATGAGTTTGATTCTGCTCAAGGTGCATTTGAGTTGTTCAATAACTTTGCTTCTGGTAAGAGCAATACCTTTGATAAATTAACTTTTGCCGCCAATACTCGGATACAAGTGGGTGGTAATGTAAACTATACCATTCCCTTAGAGTGGAATAGAAGCCTTATCGTAGGTGCAACGGTAAAGCGGGCTTGGGGCTTTAATGGTCAATATCTCCAATCAGAAAAAATGACCTTGCGCCCTGTTGCAGAAGACAGTATAGTTTTTTCGCCTACAAGTATTGAGCATATTAATTTTGGGGATGGCGAAAGGGGCAAAGGTTGGGGATATGATTTAGGATTGACCTATGTTTTTCATAAAAAGGATTTTAAAAGACCTGGGGGCTATGCTGAAAATCAAACACGCTACCATACCAAAATAAGCGTGGCACTCATGGACATTGGGAGTATTAAATACAAAAATGCAGATTATACTTCTGTAATCATCGACCGAGAAGTGGGCGTAAATACCAGAAATTTAGAGGGTTATGCCAATGGTTCTTCCAATTATATAGGGGTTTTTGATAGTTTTATCAATGCTGTTGGTTCCATTAGCCAATACAAAGATAAGGTGGTGATAGGTTTGCCTACGAGGTTTGTTTTTAGTGTAGATAAACAAATTAAAAAGCACCTTTTTGTTAATGCTACCATAAGCCAAAGCCTAAGAAAAAGACATTCAAAAAATGCACGGTACCAAAGCGCCTTAATGCTGGCACCAAGATTGGAGTATCATTATTTCGAGTTTTCATTGCCTTTATTAATGGAATATGATTACCGCTCATTTAGACTAGGAGCAAGTATGCGTTTAGGGCCTTTGTATTTGGGCACCAACAGTTTGGCAAGCTTTTTATATACTCGGTCTGTCAATGACGCTGATTTTTTTATTGGAGTTGCTTTTGGGAATTTATCAAATTTTGGGTTCAGAAAATTGTGGGATGAAAAGGCAGCACGCAGAAAGAAACGCAAGGAGGATTGCTCCAAAATGTAATCCAGACTGTTTTGTGGAACGGGTCCAGTTTCTAAAATGCATATTGCTAATCCCAACAAAAAAAACAATATTTGAGCCTTTAACCAACACTAAACATGCAACAAAAATTTGGATTAGCCATTCACGGAGGGGCAGGCACTATTTTAAAGTCAGAAATGAATGAGGAAAAGGAATTGGCTTATAAATCAGCATTGTCTGCTGCTCTAAAAGCAGGATATGATGCCTTGTCCAATGGGAAATCTTCTTTGGATGCAGTTGAATTGGCAGTGAATAGTTTGGAGAATTGCCCACTGTTCAATGCTGGAAAAGGAGCGGTGTTTACAGCAAACGGGAAGTTTGAGTTGGATGCCTCCATCATGAGTGGCAAAGATTTAATGGCAGGAGCTGTTTCTGGAATTAACAATATTGCCAATCCTGTTTCCTTGGCAAGAAAGGTTTTTGAAAAAACACCGCATGTTTTTATGGCAGGACAAGGTGCTATGGAGTTTGCAAAATCTTTAGGGATTACTCAAGAACCTGATGCATACTTTTTTACACAGCAGCGTTATGATCAATGGCAAGAACTTAAAGGCACCTCAGAAGTAAGCCTTGACCATACCCCAAAACCCATTGGTACGGTGGGTGCAGTGGCTTATGATCAATATGGAAATATTGCAGCAGCAACCAGCACTGGAGGTATGACGAATAAGCAATTTGGCAGAGTTGGTGATACGCCCATGATTGGTGCTGGAACTTATGCCAACAATAAAACTTGTGCAGTTTCTGCTACTGGACATGGGGAATACTTTATAAGAGCAGTGGTGGCTTATGATGTAGCATGTTTGATGGAATATGCCGGGCTCAGTTTAGCGGATGCTTGTAACAAAGTGGTTAATGATAAATTGTTGAAAATGGGAGGAGAAGGAGGCATTATTGCTCTCAACGCGGCAGGTGAAATTTGTTTGAGTTTTAACTCAGAAGGAATGTACAGAGGAATGGTGCGTGAAGATGGCAATATGTTTACCGCTATTTATAAGTAATTCCGTTTGAATCGTAATAAAAAGTAAAATGTCTTCGACCATTTCTTCCCTAATCTAATTAGGGAGGAAAGCTCAAACTGACTGCTTTTAGACTTGCATAATTGTTAATTGAACTTAGATGGCAAATGCAGTATTTCGCTCCATTTCTTAGCACTTCGCCAAACTGAAAACTTTATTCTTCTTCTGGAATATCAGCATGCACATAAATAGCAGCCTCAAATTTTCTGGTAGAAAGGGTATATTTATCTCCTTTTGCCAAGGCATGCACCACCAAATGTTCTATGCTAATCGGTACACCTTCAGGCAGGTCGCTGATATTGTTATGTTTTATATAATGTCCGTCAAAAATAAGCACTAAACCAGAACCAATTATTTCAAAATTATCACCTTCTGTAACCAATATTCCAGTGTCTTCACCAAGTCCAATGCCAATGCAAGAGGGATTGCTGGCAACCGCCTGTGCCAATCTTCCAAACCTGCCACGGGTTATAAAATGTGAATCAATAATTACATCGTATAACAAACCAAAACCCGTTGTTATTTTTACCTCACCTTTAAGCAAAGCCTTTTGGCTGCTACCTTGGTATATCATGGTGTTTGACATGGCCATTGCTCCCGCACTGGTTCCGGCTATAATTAAACCTTCATTTTGATACCTTGATTTCACAAGGGTTAAGAAATCTGTACCTCCAAAAGTTGTTGTTAATCGGTACTGATTGCCACCAGAAAACATAATGCCTTGGGCGCTTTTCAAGCGTTGAATGTACTCATCCTTTTGTGCATCCTCTCTGTCTCTGATATGCATAAAATGGATATTGGTACAACCAATTTTAGTAAAAGCATGACGATAGCTTTCTCCTATTTCTAAAGGGATGCTGGATGCTGTGGTTATCACTTCAATATGAGCATCAATACCTCCACTTTCTGATACAAACCTTTCTAAAATGTGTAAATCAAAAAAGGCTTTGTCCAATCGGCTAACCGACTCCATTTCATCCTCATTTTTATACTTAAACTCATTCCCCCCAATTGATATCAGTTTTCCTATTGGCATGTTTATTTTTTGTTAACCGAGGGCAAAATTAACATAAACCCCAGCATTTTGAACCATTTATTCATAAAAGAACAGTAGTTTTTCTCATTTCTTCAAAAATATTAAGTGTGTACTGTAAATATTCCAAAAATGGCACTATCTTGTTGCCTTGTTCAAACGTTTAACAGTACGCTTATGAAAATCAACGAAATAAGAATAATGAAAGGACCAAATTATTGGTCGATAAGAAGGCATAAATTAATTGTAATGGTGCTGGATTTAGAAGATTTAGAAGAAAAACCTACGAATAAAATTGATGGTTTTTTGGAGCGTTTGCAAACCATGTTTCCTACCATGTTTGAACATCGCTGCTCGGTGGGAACTGCTGGCGGTTTCTTTGAAAGAGTAAAGGAAGGCACTTGGATGGGTCATGTAATTGAACATTTAGCCCTTGAGCTACAAACCTTAGCCGGCATGGAAACAGGTTTTGGAAGAACACGTGGAACAGGCAATAAAGGTGAATACAATGTCGTTTTCTCATATTTGGAAGAAAAATCGGGTGTTTATGCAGCAAAAATGGCAGTAAGAGTGGCAGAAGCTTTAGTGGCTAATGTGCCTTATGATTTGGAAGATGACATTCAGGAAATGCGTGAGATAAGAGAAGCTGAAAGATTAGGGCCGAGTACTGGTTCAATTGTAGAGGAGGCAGCAAGCAGGGGTATTCCTTGGTTACGGCTAAACCGCAATAGCTTGGTTCAATTAGGGTATGGAGCAAACCAAAAAAGGATTCAAGCCACCGTGGCAAGTACTACAGGTAGCATAGCGGTAGAAATAGCTTGTGATAAAGAGGATACCAAAGATTTATTACAAGTTAATGGTATACCGGTGCCAAGAGGAAGAATTGTACGCTCAGAGGAAGGACTTTTTGAGGCGATTGATATTATTGGTTATCCTTTAGTAACAAAACCGATTAATGGAAATCATGGCAGAGGAGCTACCATAAATATTAGGAACAGAGAAGATGCACTGATTGCATTTGGTGTAGCAAAAGAGCACAGTCGCTCGGTTATTGTAGAAAAATTTGTAACAGGTAATGATTATAGACTGTTGGTAATTAACAATCAGTTTGTTGCTGCTGCAACCCGCACCCCTGCGAGTGTTGTGGGTGATGGGAAATCAACCATACAAGAATTGATTAATGCCGTAAACAAAGACCCAAGACGTGGTTATGGACATGAAAAAGTGCTTACTGCTATTACCATAGACCACCAAACAGAATTTATACTAAAAGAAAAAAACCTCACTTTGAGCAGTGTAATTCCTAAAGATGAACAATTGTTGCTTAAACCCACAGCCAATTTAAGCACGGGTGGAACAGCAGAGGATATTACGGATATTGTTCATCCCTACAATATTTTTATGGCTGAAAGAATTGCCAAAATTATAGGTTTAGATATTTGCGGAATTGACATCATTGCATCCAACCTGACTGAGCCAATTGATGAAAATGGAGGAACTGTGATTGAAGTAAATGCAGGACCAGGTTTTAGAATGCACTTAGCACCTACCTCTGGCTTGCCTAGAAATGTGGCGGCTAATGTAGTGGATATGCTTTTCCCGATGGGTGAACCTTTTAAAATTCCCATAATTTCAGTTACAGGCACCAATGGAAAAACAACCACAACTCGCCTAATGGCTCACATTGTTAGAACCATGGGCTACAAGGTCGGTTTTACCACTTCCGATGGTATCTACATTCAAAACCGAATGTTGCAAAAGGGAGATTGCACAGGGCCCGTAAGTGCTGAGTTTGTGCTTAGAGACCCAACAGTAAACTTTGCCGTATTAGAAACTGCAAGAGGGGGTATTTTGCGTTCAGGTTTAGGTTTCTTTAACTGTGATATTGCCATTGTTACCAATGTTGCTGAAGACCATTTAGGACTGAAAGGAATCAATACTTTAGAGGATTTAGCAAGAGTAAAGGGTATTGTTGCAGAAAGTGTTTTACCCAACGGGCATGTAATTTTAAATGCGGATGATAATTTGGTATATGACATGCGAAAAAATGTAAACTGCAATATTGGTTTGTTCAGTATGGATGAAAATAATCCTCGAATTATAGAGCATTGTAAAAATGGTGGTTTAGCTGCCGTGTATGAAAATGGGTATGTAACGGTTTGTAAAGGCGATTGGAAAATTAGAATTGAGAAGGTGGTAAATATTCCTATTACTTTTAGAGGTAAGGCCTTGTTTAACATTCAGAATACGTTGCCTACGGTCTTAGCCAGTTTTATAAGAGGTTTTAAAATAGCAGATATTAAATTGGCGCTTGAAACCTTTATCCCATCACCGGCACAAACCCCAGGTAGAATGAATATGTTCCGTTTCAAAAACTTTGATGTAATGTTGGATTATGCGCACAATCCAGCAGGGTTTAGAGCCATTGCTAGTTTCTTAGAGCAAATTGAAGCCACAGAAAAAGTAGGAATTATTGCAGGGGTCGGTGATAGAAGAGATGAGGATATTCTGGAGTTAGGAGAATTATCAGCTAAAATGTTTGATAGAATTATTATTCGGCAAGATAAAAACTTACGTGGCAGAACGGATGCAGAATTGATTGCGCTGATGAAACAGGGCATTCTAAATGTAGACCCAAATAAATCTATTGAAATTATCCCAAAAGAAAGTGAAGCCATACGTTATGCTGTTTCCAATGCTAAGAAAGATTCGTTCATCGTTATTTGCAGTGATGTAGTGCCCGATGCTCTTGAATTGGTAAAAACCTTGCATGAGGAAGAAGACCAAATCAATATTAGTTTGGGTTCGCAAAGAGTTTAAGAGGCAAAAATTAAAGAAATATTTTCAGCTTTTATTACTATAAAAAATACCCCAACCATTAATTTGGCTGGGGTATTTTGCTTAAGGATAACGATGTTTTGGTTAAAACGGCAAATCTGCCTTTTCCTTTTTGGTTGATTTTGTGTTGTTCTCGGCTACATCTGCAGTTGCAGGTTTGTTGCCACCCAACATATTAAAATCATTGACCACAATTTCTGTGAAATAGCGCTTGTTGCCATCCTTGTCCGTATATTCTCTGTTGGATAAACGCCCTTCTACCGAAAGTTTATCTCCTTTTTGAATGTACTTTTTAATAACATCTGCTCGCTTTCCCCATATTACTAGGTTGTGCCATGTGGTGAGGTCTTGAAAATTGCCTTCGGCATCTTTTCTGCGTTCGCTGGTTGCCAAAGTAACTTTTGCTACTTGGTTGCCATTGTCAAATGTTAAAATTTCTGGGGTCATGCCTACATTTCCTAATAGACGTACTGAGTTGTTTAGTGAATACATAATTTTTTGTTTTTAAGTGTTATTATTTATTTTAAGTTTTGCTGAACTGATTTTTTGTTTTTCTCAAATTCAACACTGCAAAGATGGGGGCACTAACAATAAGCAGTCGGTTTAGAAACATTTAATTTCGTTTGTAAATGTTTGTAGTCGTTTAAAATTGCTTTTTATTTTACGTCATGGCTTATAAACAAAAGGCTTAACTTTGCAGAGCGTCAGTTTCAAAAAAATCTTCATTAAAAATTAAAATTGGTTAAAAAAGAAATTATAACGGTAGAGGATATCAAAATTTTGGTCGATTCGTTCTATGAAAAAATTAGAGAAGATGATTTGTTGAGTGATATTTTCAATTCAATCATTAAAGACCAATGGCCAGTTCATTTAGAAAAAATGTATCGCTTTTGGCAAACGGTACTTTTAGGAGAGCACACCTATATGGGTAGTCCTTTTGCCCCACACGCCAAGCTGCCCATTACAAAAATTCATTTTGAGCGTTGGTTAAAATTGTTTTATCAAACCCTTGATGAGCAGTTTACAGGCGAAAAAGCCAAAGAAGCCAAATGGCGAGCAGAAAAAATGGCGGTTATGTTTTTATCCAAAATAGAATATTACAAAACTGGAAATCATAAACCTATCTAAAGGTAAGCTAAATCAGACGCTAGCTGAGCGAAGTCGAAGACAAGCCTAAACCTTTCCGCTTATAACAATGGAGGTGCCTTTTCCTATTTCAGAAAATATTTTTAGCTCGCTGTCAATTTCTACTGCTCTTTCTTGCATATTGAGCAAACCGTATCCCATTTTTACTTTGTCTATATCAAACCCATTGCCGTTGTCTTTAATGGTGATGGTAAACTGGTTTTCTTCTGCATTAATATCAACTACTATTTTGTTGCAGAGGGCATACTTTACCGCATTGTTTATACTTTCTTGACATACTCTAAGCAACACAATTACCTTAGATGGAGGCAGGGTGTAATTTTCGCCACCAAAATTTACTTTTAATTGAATGTTGCCCACTTCTGCATACTTTTTACTGGTGGTAAGCACTTTTTCAGCAAAATTTTCTAAGGTAATTTGCTCTGTTTGTATAGCCCAAATAGTTTCGCGCATTTGACGCATAGCATGTCTGCTTGATTCACTAATAAGTTCTAAATCTGCTTTCTTTTCAGGGTCGTTTATTAAATAGGCTTTTTGATCTATGATGCTAGAAATGTAAGTAAGCTCTGCTCCCAAATTGTCGTGTAAATCACGTGAAATTCGTTGTTTTTCATTGTTTACTTCATGGAGTATGTTCATTTCTTGCAAATGTCTTTTCAGTTTGCGCTGAGATAAAAACCGTATAAAAATAACAGCCAACGTTGATAAAATAACAGCAACAATGCATATAAACCACCATGTTTTGTAAAAGGGCGGATGCACCACAATTTTTAAGGTAGAATATTTTTTATTCCAAACACCACTTTGATTGGTAACATTAACCAAAAAAGAATAAGTCCCTGCTGGCAATGAGGTATAGGTAGCTATTTGATTGCTGGTAATGATCCAGTTTTTATTGTATCCTTTCAGGGTGTATCTATATTTAATATTGGGAGAAGTACTGTAGTTTAATCCTACAAAACGCAAGGTCAACGCCTGATCTTTTGGATACAAATGAATTACATTATTATCTATTCTATCACTTGCATTTTCATAATTAATATTTACATCATCAATAAAAAGTGGCGGAAAATAATTGGATGTTTTTATCTCATTTGGCTTAAAGATAATTAAACCCGCAGGTGTGCCAAAAAAAAGTTCGCCATTATTATTTTTAAAGGTTGAGCCCAATGCAAAATCTGTAAAATACAGTCCATCGGATTTTCCAAAATTGGTAAATTTTTCCATTTTTGGATCAAATTTACTGATTCCCTTGTTGGTACTTAACCACAAATTCCCCATAGGGTCTGACAACATTCCGTTGCAAACATTATTGTTTAAGCCACGTTCCAAACTGAAATGCGTAAATAATTCTGTTTGCTTATTCATTTTAGAAAGCCCCCCACCATAGGTTGACATCCATAAATTGCCATCGCCAAAATCTGCAAATTGAGAAACAAAATTGAATGCAGGAGATTTGGTAAGATTTGACTTCAAATAGGGGTAGTTTTTAAAAAAATCCTGCTGTTCATTATAATGAAAAATTCCCATGTTGGTTCCGAGCCATATTGTATTTTCGCTATCCTCAAAAATGGTTAAAAAATAGGCGGTATTCAAACCATTTTTATGGACTGGCCAATGCTTTTTAGTATTATATTGTTTATCAAGGATATAAATTCCATTAGCTGTAGCAACCCAAATTTCTCCATTGTTTCTCTTCAATAGCGCGTATATTATTAAATCGTCTAGCTTATTTTCAAGGATTGATTTTTTAATATTTAAGTTTTTATCCAGCAGAAACAATCCTTTTTTATCAGTACCTACTAAAATATCATTGTTAAAACCTACGCCAATCGTGGTAATTTCTGAAGCCAGAATATTTTTAAATTCCAATGGTATAACCTTTTTGACAGCAGACTGAGCAAATTTTTGACTGCATAAAGTATTGCTGTTTAATTGCAAAACATAGGTTTTACTGCCATAAACAAAAAGTTTATTTGTGCCATCTTGCAACATTCCTCTTATAGAATTTTTATCTCCAAAGGTTTCAAAACCCAAATATTTGAATTGGTCTTTTTGTGGTTTATAGGTTGCAATTCCCTGCTCTGCCGTGCCAACCCATACCATCCCAGATTTATCATAAAAACCACCGGTAGCTAATTGTGAGGGCAATCCTAGTGTTTCTCCTGATTTGTTGGGGTCAAGAGATTTTGTGATGTGGTACTTTAAACTATCATTCACAAAGACATAAATGCCGTTGTTAGTATTAACCCATAATTCTTTGCCCACTGCAAAAAAATCAAAGATAAAATTGTCTTTAAAATCAAATTTGAAAGGTACTATTTTGGTATTTGCTTTGTCCAAATAAAACAATTGTTTACCATTGGTAAACCAAATTTTACCAAAACAAATGCCAGTTTCTAGGTGAAAATGTGAACTTTTGATTTCAATATTTGCGCTAAGGATGCTTTGTTTACCAAAATTATAAACACCATTGCTGCCTATAAAAAACAGTTCATCTTTTCCGTCTTTTCGAAAAGGGTCGGCAAAAATGGAATAAGGTTTAATGGGAATATTTAACTTTTGAGAACTTGGGATTAAATTGCTTTGTTTTGGATAGTGATTGACAATGGGTATCGTAAAAACTTCTTCTTTTATGATAGCATAAATACTACCCTTGTGCACGGCTAAAGAAGTAATTTGATTGTTATCATTTAAGGCAGTAAAGAACCAAGTAACCCTACCCTTTTTTTTATCAATGCGATTAATACCATTCCTAGAGCAGCACCAAATATAGCCTAAAGAGTCTTCAACCAAGCCCCATAAAAAGTTATCGGATAAAGAATAGGCAGAATTATTAGAGACGTTATAATTGGTAAATTGGTATCCGTCATACATACTGATACCATCTTGTGTGGCAAACCACATATAGCCCTGTTGGTCTTGGTAAATGTCGTTTACAGAATTTTCTACAAGCCCATTTTCTGTGGTCAGATAACTAAATCTATGCTGCGCCTGGCTGGTTAACGCAAGCAAAGTAAAAGCTAGTAAAAGGGTAATCCTCATCAATAGCACAAAACAACATGTTTTTTTTCACTTAATGAAAATTGAATTGGAGGGAATGCTGTAAAGTGTTAATGCTTAAAAACTTAATTATTAAAATTGCAGTTATGAGAATTTTGCTATGAGGTAAATTACTTTTCCAGTACCTCCATAAAAACCCTAAAACCCAAAGTAGGATTGGCAGCGGTATAAGTTTCCACGGGTGAGTTTATTTGAATTTGATATTGACTTGAAGTCCAGTTACCACCTTTAGCTTTGCCCTTTTCTGAAAGCATTTCTGACACATTGCCCGCACAGTTAAACAAACCATAATTATTTGGATAGTAAGTATCAACCCTCGCTGGATAATATGACCCATCTACTCCACGGCTGATTGTTCTATCATTGTTCGAGTAGTGATAGACTAACCCCAAATAATAAGAACTTCCGAAACCATAGTTATCAGAAACTTCTATTTTTGCAGTCCTATCCAACTTGTCCGTAAATAGAGTATCACCATTTTTGATTTCATAAAGATTAAACTCATTAGGGTGATTTATAAACTCAAATTTTTCTAAATATTGTAGTTCCAAAGGACTAAAGTTTGCTATATGACAACCCTTAGAATTTTGAGTGTAAGCACCACCCCATGGATAAGTATTTTGCTCCTTTCCGGCACTGGCTGCATGTTCCCACTCCTTTTGTGTTGGTAATCGAAACTGCACCTTTTTATATTTGCGTTTTGCAAAACCATTGTATTTATTGGTTAACCATTCGCAATAAGCCGTAGCGCCTTCATAATCTATATTTACCACAGGATATAAACTATAAGCTTTGTGCCAACCATACAATTGTTGCGCAAAATAGCGGGTATAAGTTGCCCAATTTTGGTTTTGTATGGCATGGTCGGAGTTCTTGGTTTCTTGTAAAAAAGTAAAATACAACTGATTACTGGTCTCCGTTTCGGAAGCAAATATCCAGTTTTTAGAATTTGTATCAGGTATAAATTTCATTTGCTTTTCAAGGAACTTGGCAGTTAATTTAAGGGGCTCCAACCCATATTCATCCTCATATTCCACTATTTCCATAACACATCTAAAACCTAAAGTAGCTAAGCGGATGCTGTCATGCAATACTGGTTTAGGTGTGGTTATTTGGCAGTTGTATCCGTAGTCGTTCCAACTGCCGCCCATTGCTTTGTGTTCTTCCGTCCATTCTGCCACATTGCCACACATATTGTATAAACCAATGGTATTTTCCCAATATGAAAATACAGGTGTAGTAATAAATCCGGCATCATAGACTATAGCACCATGAGCCATTATGTTTGTATTAAAATTAAGTTTAATTAACCCAATATTTCTTTTTTTTCCTCTAGTCCATCTCACACTTTCACCTTCCCAAGGCCACATAGAACCTACTGGCAAAGTGCCCCAAGCTGCTTGTTTCCATTCTTCTTCCGTAGGTAAACGGTAAATCAATTTTTTAATAGGACTATTTTTTAATTTTAAATATTCTAAAACTCGATCTCCTCTCCATTTACAATAGGCTAGAGCTTGGTTATAAGTTATTCCAACTACTGGGTAATTAGTATATGCTGGATGCTGAAAATAATATTTAACAAAAGGTTCATGGTTGGCAAATTGACTCCTCCACACATTCGTATCTGGCAACATTAGGTTGTATTGAAATGTATCATGTTTTTTAAGCCAATACAAAAACTCTTTCCACTGAATATTAGAAACCTCCGTTTCATCCACAAACAAATAATCTCCTTTCAAAGGCAAAACGCCCGGAAAGCCTTTTTTCAATATTTTTTTGGACATTACCTTAGGTGTTTGGGCGCTTATACACTGTGTACAAAAGGAAATTAAGAGTAAAATAATTATTCTCATAAAGTTAACGGCTAATATATGTAGAAAGCTGGAAAAGGTAAACTTTTATTTTTTTGATGTGGCACTCCGCCAGCAACTTGCATTATTCTTTATTTTAGCATCGCCATTTCTTGGTCCAATTTGCTTTGCGTTACCGGAAGCAAGTTAATTTGAGGCTTGCTTTTATCCAAGGGGTTGAGGATGGCTTTGTACATATATGCCTGATTGTTGTTCAAGGAGATAACCATGAGGGTGGCTTTTTTATCTTTTGGAATGGAGTTAAAGTTAATATTATTGCCCGATGCGTTGCCCATCAGAACACCTCTAACATCGGTGTAAACCAAATAGTATTGAGCAGGAATGGTGTCGGCAGTGAGGGTGTAATTTAATGTGGGTTCATCATAAAACTTATCACAATTAATCAATCCTAAATCAAAAATTTTGAGTTTACTTTCCATCATATTTTCGCTGGCTGCAACTATTTCGTCCTTGCGAATGGCATCAGCTTTTTCTTCATTTTTCTTTTGCTGTTCTGCCTTTAATTCTTTTTGATGTGCATCCCATTCTTCTTTGGAATTGAAAACCTTTTTACTCACAATATTGCCCTCACCATCTTTGATGGTTTCTATCGCTTGGAAAGATTCTTTAATGATATAACGAGGCTTAGAACGACCCAGCCAGTTTAATTTTTCGGGGTAGCGAGGGTCTTTGGTAAAAATGGTCATTTCAGCATCGTTTTTGCCCAAAGTAAAATCTATATCCACCCCAATAGCTTTGTTTACAGCTACTTTTTTGAGTGAGTTTGCTTTTTCGGTGGCTTCTATAAAAATAGTACCACCCGTTTCAAGCATCCTTCCGTTGGATGAAGAGGGCAATGCATTTTTTACATAATCGCTGAGGCTGTAAAATTCTTTAAGGGCAATTTGTACACTGTCTTTACACAACAGGCTGTTGGCTTTAAAAAATAGTTTGGTTCCTTCCAAACCTATAATGGTGTTGTCTTTATTGGGGTCTAAAACAAATATCTGGGTTGGTTTTTCTTTAAAAAGTGGTTTTAAGGGGTTGTATAGAGCATCCAATTCATTGAGTGCAGCAGGACTAATTTTTGGAACTGCAGGTATTTTTAAAACGACAGAAACACTCCAGCCTAAATATGAATTTGGGAAATTTTGAGGTCTTCCTGAATATTCAAATCCAATGCTTTCAGCATAAGCTATGATAGCGTCAGCTTGATATTGAGCATAGACACCAAATCTTAATCTACCTCTAGCACTGTCATAAACTAAGGGAAGAACTGTTACGCTGTTGGTGGTGGCTAAATCTTTGGCTAATCCTCTAATTTCTGCCTTTTGTTGTTCATTGAGAGTTTTTTGTCCTGAAGAAAAAATAAGATTGTGGCGTAGTCCTTGGGCTTTAGGTTGCAAATAGAGGAGAGAAAAGAAAAGCAGGGTGATGGTTATTGACTTCATAGTTTTGTTATTTAATAAAACTAACGACTTGAAATGAAGTTTTATTTTATTTGTGGAGAACTGAACGAGGGTTGCATTGAAAAAAACAGAAATTTGCTACCTTTGTAATGGTAAAAACTTATAATTGCCATCAACCTATATGAAAAAATTTATTCTCTCTTTTTTAGTGATTGCTTTTCTTTTTACGGCAGGCTTTATAGCGATAAGCAGCTATAACTATAGTGAGGGACACAGAGATGGTTATTTAATGAAATTTTCTAAAAAGGGATTTATATTTAAAACATATGAAGGAACCCTCAATTTAGACTTTATCAATACCACTGGAGGTAGATTGAGCAGCAATACTTGGGATTTTTCTGTCAATAAAGCCAATCTAACAGTAATTGACAGCCTGAACAATATTGGCGATGGTAAGATTCGTTTCCATTATAAGCAAAAAGTAAGGGCATTGCCATGGAATGGAGACACCAAATATTTTGTTTATAAACTGGAAGCCGTTAAAGATAGTCGATCTAATCGAAATCAGTTTTAAAGAAAGTTGTTAAGCTGAAAGGCTGAGTAGCTGATATGCGAAAAACTGATAAGGAGATTTGGGAAGAGCAAACATATTGCCTTATGCGAGGTGTATAACACCTCGCATGGTGTTTTTTTAAGCTTAAAAGCTAGTTAGCTCTTCAGCTTATTACTTCACAAAAAGCATCTCTCGATATTTAGGGATTGGCCAATATTCATCGCTAATTATTTGCTCCAGTTTATCACTGTTATACTTAATGTCATCAAATTTTTCTTTGATCGTTTTATGATATGCCATGGCCCTTTTATTGAGGTCCTCAATCTTGTTGGCTTTCTTGCGATTTTCAATCATTTCATTGGTAAAAGTATAAAGTTTGTTTACATGGTCACTTATTTTTTCAATAATTTCTTGCTGAGAAGAAAAGTTACTTTTTTTAATTCCCAACCCTACAAGCTGCGTTAAGTTTTTGCCAATTTGTTCTTGATATTTAATGGCAGCAGGTATAACCTGGGTAAATATCATATCTCCCAAAACCCTGGATTCAATCTGAATTTGTTTTACATAATTTTCAAATCTAATTTCCATTCTAGCCTCTAACTCTTTTTCTGAAAAAATGCCATTGGCCATAAATAGTTTTTTAGACTTGGGTGTCAAATAAGTCAACAACGCTTCAGGGGTATTTTTAATGTTTTTTAAACCACGTTTTGTTGCCTCTTTTACCCATTCATCACTGTATCCATTTCCGCCAAAAATTATTTTTTCGCAGTCTTTCATGTACGTTAAAAGAACATTTTTAATAGCGTCATCAGTTTTTCTTCTACCTTTCTTTTCTATTTCAACAGCCTCTTTAAAATCCTTTAATTGATTGGCAACTATGGTATTCAAAACAATCATAGCATTAGAGCAATTATCGGCAGATCCAACAGCTCTGAATTCAAATTTGTTTCCAGTAAATGCAAAAGGACTAGTTCTATTTCTGTCGGTATTGTCTAGTAAAATTTCAGGTAAATTTACAATGCTTAATTTGTTTACTTCTTGTTTTGTAGGTCTGCCTCTTCGGGGTTTTTTATCTTCCATAAAGTCGTTTAAAACGCGCTCTAAAAGGGTACCTACAAAAACAGACATGATAGCTGGCGGAGCTTCATTGGCTCCCAATCTGTGGTCGTTACCGGCAGATGCAATACTGGCTCTCAGTAAATCTCCGTGGTCATGCACAGCCTTGATAGTATTGATAAAAAATGTTAGAAATTGCAAATTTTGTTCGGGAGTGTTCCCCGGTTTCAAAACATTTACACCGGTACTGGTTACAATACTCCAGTTATTGTGCTTGCCAGAACCATTTACTCCATGAAAGGGTTTTTCGTGTAACAATACTTTTAAACCATGATGCGAAGCTACACTTTGCATCAAATCTGTTAAAAGTGTATTGTGGTCAACGGCAAGATTTACTTCTTCAAACATGGGAGCACACTCATATTGACCAGGCGCTACCTCATTGTGTCTGGTTTTTAAAGGAATTCCTAATTTAAGCGCTTGGGTTTCAAAATCAGTCATGTAGTCATACACACGCTCCGGTATAGAACCAAAATAATGGTCCTCCATTTGTTGGCCTTTAGCTGGGGCATTGCCCAAAAGCGTTCTGCCTGTAAATTGTAAGTCTTGTCTGCTGTTATACAGTGTTTCATCCACTAAAAAATACTCTTGTTCTACGCCTAAAGAAACAGAACAGGTTTTTACATTGGAATCAAAATATTGTGCCACATCTGTAGCAGCCCTTCTAATAAAATTAAGAGATTTTAGCAAGGGCACTTTGTAATCTAAAGCTTCACCGGTGTAGGACACAAATACGGTGGGAATACTCAAAGTTTTGCCACTTGCTTTTTCAATAATAAATACTGGTGAGGTAGGATCCCAAGCACTGTAACCTCTTGCTTCAAAGGTATTTCGGATACCACCATTAGGAAAACTAGAGGCATCGGGTTCTTGCTGAACTAAATTAGTTCCCGTAAAAATCTCAATCCCTTTGCCCATTTCTGTAGGTTCAAAAAAGCTGTCGTGCTTTTCTGCTGTGCTACCGCCTCTTAACGGTTGAAACCAATGGGTATAATGGGTGGCACCTTGACTAATGGCCCAGTTTTTCATTCCTTCTGCAATTTCATCTGCAGCTGTTCTGTCCAAAGTACGCTCACCTGAAATGGCTTGTTTTAGCTGGGTGTAGGCGGCTTTTGACAGATGCTTTTTCATCGTTTTATAGCTGAAAACATTTTCTGCAAAAAAGTCTGATATTTTCTGTGGTTTAGGTAAATTGTTATTGGCTTCACGTTGACCAATAATTTCTAAGGCTTTTTGTCTTGCTGGCTCCATTTTTTAATTATTCCTTGCAAAAGTAGGCTAAAGCAGTATTTATTCATAATTATTTAGCTTTAAAAATGAATTAAATATTAAAATATTAAACCGAAGGGCTAATTAATTATTGTTTTGTGTGTTTATCAACAAATAAACTTATAGCTTGTGAAAATTCAGATGGTTTAGTAAAAGGGATTAAATGCCCGTCTTTTTCCCAAACATCGGTTTCAAGCACAGCAGTATCAAATACTTTTTTAGAATACTCAAGGTTTATAAAGGGCACTAATTTGTCTTTATCGCCATGTATGTGCAAAATGGGTGTTTTTAAATTGGACCACTCATGCTCAATTTCCTTTAAAGACTCGGCATGGCTATATTTTTCCGTTGCGCTAACGCGCAACGCTTTGGATACCATCCATTTTGTAGCATTCCATATGCCAAATTTACCAATCCAAAAATATTTTTCATTTTCTGGGTCTAAGGCTGGTGCAACCATGATAGTGCCACAAACATTGGTGTCTAATAAACAAGCTGCCCTTGCAACTATTGGTCCCCCAAAAGAATGTCCGATTAAAAAAACGGGAACATTGTTATAAGCCTTATTAACCAGGTGTTTTATCCATTCAGCCTGCTCTTTGAGTGGTAGATAATGTCCATAGTTTGAGTAGCCATAACCAGGACGGTCAACGATAACTAGGTTGTAATGATTGGTTAATAAGGTGTCTTCAAGATAGTTGGTAAATGCTGTGACAGAGCCTGGTGTGCCATGTACAAAAATAAGTGTGGCTGCAAGAGGGTGCTGTTTCATTTCTAAATATCTAAAACGCTTGTTTTCAAAACTATCATACATTATGGTATAATGAATATGATTTTGGGCCATTTCCTTTTTAAGAGAACGATCGCTCTTTCTAAAAGTTAGACAACCCAATAGTACGAAGAAAGCACAAAAAAGAACGGAAGCGGTGAGCAGGGATATTTTCATAATTTTCTTGAAAGCAGACATTTTTTTGCCCAAAAATAGGTTTAGATTGTAACAATTATATCCTTTTTTCGTTTATATCACTTTTTTATAGGATGTTTGTAAACTCCCTTGGATGAAAACGAAACGGATAAAAAAAATAATTGGTAGATTTGAAGCAATTTCCTTTCCTGATTTTGATTTGGGTCTGGTTAACGCAAAAATTGATACAGGTGCAGACTCCTGCGCCATACATTGCTCGCACATCAAGTTGATTGAAAACAATGGTGTAGAGCATTTGGCAGTAAAACTATTGGACAAAAGACACAAAGAATTCACCAATAAATTTATTGTTTTTGATGAATTTAAAGAGCGAAGGGTAAAAAACTCGTTTGGAATAGTGGAGTCTAGGTATGCCGTTAAAACTAATATTCAGGTTGGTGATGAAATCATTAATACAGATATAACCTTTGCTACCAGAAGCCTGATGAACTACGAGGTGTTGCTAGGGCGCAAGTTTTTAAAAGGGGTTTTTGTGGTAGATGTTGCAAGACGCTACCTTTTATCTCATCATATCAAGGAAGATTAAATTTTTTGGCATCTATATTGTTTCTTTAATAAAGAACGTTATTAATTAAATGAAACTGTTAACTGCTATATGGATTTTGCTAATTTGCCTCGGGGCAACTTACAATACGCAAAACTCTAAATTGCTGTTATTGGCGAATGCCAAAAAATATGTTGAGCAAAAAAATCATGAAAGTGCCAGCATTGCTATTCATGAGTATATGACAATGTATGGAGTTGATGCTGAAATTAAAACACTGCAAAAAAAATGGGTTCCCCTGCTCATTAAAGCATACCTAGAGCCCTCATTGATAAAAGCAAGGCCCGTAAGGTGGAAAGTTAAACCCTCTAAAACCAATTGCACCGCAGGGATTTTGGATACTTTTGAATACCTTAGTTTTGAAAGCAATCTTAATTTGATAAGGCTTTTGGCGGGTGTCCCCAAAGTAAATGATATTGATATTGAGTTTAGCTTAGCTTGCCAACAGGCGGCTTGGGTAATGCACGTAAATGAAGATATAGATCATAAGATACCAAAAAACTGGAAGTGTTATTCAGTGAGTGCAGATTTGGCGGCCTCAAGTTCAAACTTATCTTATGGTTACAGTGCCGGACAAGCTTTGGTTGGCATGATGCGTGACGAAGAAGATAACAACAGCGCTGCTGGGCATCGCAGATGGTTATTGAACCCTGCGCTTACTTTTCCGGGCTACGGGCTGACAGACAATACAACCGCTATTTGGGTAATAGGACAAAAGGCTAATTTTAGAGAGGTTTACAATGATTTATCTTATTACGATACCCATCCAATAACCTGGCCTGTTGCGGGTTCTCACCCCATCATGTTGGTGAGTTCTCGGTTTTCTATCACCATTAGAAAAGCTGACTTTTCTAATGCCAAAGTATCGGTTACTAAAAATGGAAAATCTGTAGCCATTAAAAAATATACACCAACCGGTAATTATGGTAACCCCACTTTGGTTTTTGACGTACCTACCATCCCTAAGGTTGGAGAAACATACGCCATCAGCGTTTCTAATATAAAAGATGCCAATGGCAACGTGGTAAGGTATAATTACGAAACGAGTTTTATGGAGTAGCGGGTATCTATGTTTTTCCTGTAGTCAGGTTTTCCAACCTGACCCATGCAGGATTGCACTGGTTACTTTTAGCATTTTGCGCTATCAGTCCCGAAGGATAAGTTCGGAGGTAAACCTGAAGCAATGATATTTTCTCTTATTTTATTTATTAAAAGGAAGATATTCAACAAATTAAAATTGTTTTTCAGGTCATCCACTCCTCTGAAACACTACCCACTTCCTAAACTACATACTGTCCGGATCTTTAAAAAACATAAAAATAAAATATGTTAAGAGTAAAAGGATAATTCCTATTAGTACTTTTAAATTATATTAAAAACTTGATTTGGTTTTAAGAAAATAAGAATGATACCTATAGGTACAGAAAAGAAAGTAAGAAAAGCATAGTCTAATGTACCAAAAATACTTAAACCATGGTATTGATTTGTTATTACCATAATAACATAAATCAAAAATATTAATTGAAGAGATGTGACTAAAATAAATTTATTTCCTTTCATTACTTCAGCAAATAGAACACCTCATTGGTGGTTTCATTAACCGTTCGTGTTTCGGTGAAATATTTATAATTTACTACAACAACATACCAGCCTTCTGGTGCCATTTTCCCTAGGTAACTTCCATCCCATCCCAATCCGTTGTTATCACCTTCAAATATTTTTTCTCCCCATCTGTTATAAATGGAATATTTCATGTTCTCCATTTCAAAGGTAACGGGTCTGTAATAATCATTGATGCCATTCCTGTTGGGCGTAAAGGCAGTGGGTATATAAATTCGGCAATTGTAGTCTCTAATAGAAATATTGATGGTGGCTTGGTCCTCTCCACAAATATTTGTTGCGGTTACCCTATACATACCTGGTTTAATTGCACGGTAAACTGTGTCGGTAGCACCATCTTGCCAAACAAAGGTGCTGTTCCAAGAAACAGGTTTCAGCAATAAGGTTTCGTGTTTGCAGATGGTGGTATCATTGCCTAAAAATGCCCTTGGCAACGGCAATACCTCAGTAAATTGTACACTGCTATCTGCACATCCCTCTTGGATTATGGTATACTTTACGGTATCATTCCATAAAATCCTAGGCACATATTCTTGGTTAATAATATTTTTGCCACTGAAAATTCCTCCAAACTGTTGTGGTATCAATGCAGTAGGCGGAGTATCTTCACAATAGTATTTGTTGAGGGTTTCAAAATTTGGATTGGGCATGGGTTTTACACGAATGTCAATGCTTGCGGTGTCTTTACAATTATTAATGGAAGTGGTAATCATCACTACATTTTTGTTTCCCATCGTTGGATAACTTAGATGCAGACTGTCTTTTTGTCCTATAAGCATATTGGCGTTTCTCCATTCAGTACCCTGGTGCCCAAATGAATCGAATGAGACGTTTTCGAAAATATAATTATTGCCACGTAAACATTGTACAGAGTCATTGACAACTATTTGGGCAATAGGTTTTGGCCATATTCTTATGGGTTCTTTTATGCTTGCCACACAGCCACTATCAGACCAAGTGGTTAACCCAATTTCTTGTCCTCCAGAAGTGCTGAAATAATAATTTAGATTGGTTACATTATCAAATGTATTGCCCTCAATTTGCCATTGAAAATTAAGGATGTTGCCTTTTTTAAGGGTAGATTTATTGGTAAAAATGTAGTTTTGAGAATTGATGCATTGCTCTCTAAAATTGATAAGCATGGCAGGCTTGGGCATCGGGTTAACGGTTACCAATGCCTGCATAGAGTCCATACAATTGTATTGAGACTGCACTATCAATTGAATTTGATAGGTGCTATCCAGTAAATAGCTGTGTTGTGGGTTTGTAGCAGTGCTTTGCGAGCCATCACCCCAGTTCCATGAATAATTAATCGCAGTGCTGTCAATGCTACTGGTGTTGGTCGCATTAAAAATATTGCCATCCAAACATTGCCCGGGGTCATCTATTGTAAAACTAGCGGAGGGTTCTGGATGCACATTTACTGGTTTTGATTTACTAAAAACACATCCCCAATTGGTGGTGGCTGTTAAATTGACCAAATAGCTACCATTATTGGCATATTGATGGTTTGGGTTTTTATTGGTGTCTTGGCTGAGGTCTCCAAAATCCCAAACATAATCCATTTTCCCATCTTCTAAAGTGCTTAAATTATTAAACTCAAATAGGTTGATTTTCTGACATTGATTAGGGTTGTCAATCGTGAAGTCTGTTTGAGGCACGGGTGAGCTATAAATAGTTCTTGATGCGCTATCAATACAACCTTTAGCACTTTTTACAATCAGTTTTGTTACCACCGTATCTGATTGCGTAAATACATGGTTAAAACCATCGCCTTGGGCTATTGGCTGGTTGTCAAACTCCCAGCTATAGGTTAAATTACCATAAAGAATACTGGATGTTTGTTGGAAAATAAAGTTATTGGCATTGGCACACTGCTGGGTGTCATTGACGCTAAAACTGGCTACTGGGTTAGGATTGACAATAATAGGAAGAAAGGTTGTGTCCTTGCATTGATGGTTGCTGATGGGGATATACTCAATGGTATAGGTTCCCGGAGATGGAAACCTTAAAACGGTATCCTTTGCTCCAAAAAACGGTTGATTGGCAGTATCCCATTCATATTTATCAATGCTACCTAAAGCAATTGTACTGGCTCCTGAGAATGCAAAATTTTGGGTGTTAAAACATTGTTCAGCATTGTTAACATTTAACACTGCCTTGGGTTTGTGATAAACTTCAATAGATTTCGTAATCGTATCAAAACAATTTCGGACAGTTTTTGCAATCAATCTTATGGGGTAAATGCCTGCACTACTAAATAAATGGCTTGGTGAGTTTACTTGTGAGCTATTTCCATCTCCAAAATCCCAATAATAATTGCTAACAGCTTGTTTGGAGGTACTGGTATTGCTAAAAACAAAATTTTGATCATTGACACATTGACCCGCATTGTTAATGCTAAAGTTGGGTTGAGGAAGAGGCAGCACGCGTTGGGTAAATTGTAAGGTATCCGCACAACTTTTTTCTGAGGTACTAATAAGCTGGTGCTGGTACAAAGTATCTTTGTTAAAAGTTTTTTGGACAGTCTTATTGATGTCCGTTGTCATATCATTCCATATCCAAGTTCTTGTAAGTTGGTGATAGGCGATAGTACTGGTATCTGTAAAAATAAAGTTTTGTGTATTGAAACATTGCGCAGTATCATTGATGTAAACTTTGGCGATAGGCATGGGGTAAACTTCAAGGCTTTTTGTCAAGGAATCTTTACAACCAAAAGTGCTGGTAGCAATCATTTTTACCTGTTTGACACCATACCCTGCATAGGATTTTTTTACGTGCGTATCATTTTGAACCGTGTTATCATCAAAAACCCACTTAAAACCTTGTTGTGTGCCTTTAATAGTACTTTGATTGGCGAAACTAAAAACATTGCTACGCAGACACAAGTTGAGGGTGTCTATGGTAAATGCGGCAACAGGATGTGGGTGAACAATGATGGTTTGGTAGGCAGTGTCTAAGCATCCAAAATTACTGCTTACCCTATTTTGAAGGTAATACGTGTCGGCTTGGTTAAAAGTATAACTGAATTGGTTTGCTATTGAGCTATCTCCATTACTCAAATAAATTTTGTGATCTACGAAGGTGCCAGACTTGATATAACTGCTATCTGAAATAAAGAAACTGTTAATATTCAGGCAAAGTTGCGCGTATTCAACCTTTATAACGGCTTTGGGTTTTGGATGAATAATAATTTTGGTCTGCGTTGAGTCTAGACAGCCATTAATAAGGGTAACCTTGAGGTTAATATTCTTTGTTCCATCCGTCAAAAATTCATAGCTAAATGCAGAGTCCGTTTTGGTAAATTGATTGTCAATATTCCAAACCCTGCTGGCTAACGTTCCTTTTCTTCTGCTGGTATCAGCAAATGCAATAGGGCCTTTAAAAATACATTGATTTTGTACGTCAATACTTATTTTGGCAATGGGAGATTCCCTTACCAAAATGCTTTTTATACTCGTATCCCTACAGCCTTTGTCGCTTATAGTAATTAAGGAAACATTGAAACTGTCTGCTTGGGTAAATACCGTTTGGTAATCTTTGTTATACCCAGAACCTCCAGCACCCGTTTTCCACTGGTTCTGACTAATAGAATCAACTGCTATGGTAGATAAATTGGTAAAGTCAAATAGGTTGCCACTTTGGCATTGGTTGGGATTGTTAATACTAAAATTGGCTTTAGGCAAAGGGTAAGTTCGCACCATTTTACTAATGGAGTCCGTGCACCCTTTCAATGTTTTAACCACCAATTTTACATTATAGTTTCCTGTATCAGCATAAACTTTGACTGGGTTTTTTTCTAAATCTGTTGTCCCATCACCAAAACTCCATTGATAGCCAAGAAGATTATTTTTTGCAGTGCTGGTGCTGTACAATAACACGCCATCATTTTTACAGGCATTTAGAAAAACAAACTGAGGCGTTGGTTGCACAAACACATCAACAAATTTGGTGACGGTATCTATACAACCTGCCCTGTTGGTAACCCGCAAAAATACTTTATAAGTACTATCGGTATTATAAGTTCTTGTTGGGTTTTTAAGGTTGGATGTTGCGCCATCGCCAAAAGACCAATTCCAAATATAAATATTGTCATTATACGCTTCCGAAATATCAGTGAATTTGGTGCCCACACCACGGCAAACTTCAGTAAAGTTAAAGTTGGCACTGGGCGTTGGGGACATAATGATGGTTTGCACAAAAGAATCTATACAGCCCCTGCTAACCCTAATTCTTAATACAATACGATAACTTCCAGTATCCGCAAATACTTGCGTAGGGTTTTGTAAAGTGCTGCTATCTCCATTGCCAAAAGTCCAAAGATAGCTAACGGCTGTATCTGTATTGATGACCGTGGTATTTTGGAATACCGTGGTATATAAATCGCAATCGGTGCTATAAGTAAACCTTACAACAGGTTTTTCAAAAACATTGATTACCACCTTTGGCCCAGTAGTATTGGGTGCCGGAAAAGTATCGGAACATGAAATGGGAATGCCATTGTTGACAGCATTTCTTATGGCTACAAGCTGAGGGTAAGAGGTGCCATATTGTGTATAGTTAAAGGTTACATCTGCAGCGCTTGCCGTGTTGAAGGTATTGTTAGCCGCATTTTTATACATCCACTTATAATTATTGGCGTTTTGCGAAAGATTTTGGAATTTAGCTAAAAAAGGTTGGCATCCTGAGGTGTCAGAAACCACAGAAAAGTTGGCAATGGGTGTAAGGACCAGAATTGTGGCCTCACTAGAATCCTTACAACCTCTTGTATTTTCTGCTACCAGTTTTATGGTTTGACTTCCTTTGCCAAAAAATTTGGTTGGGTTTTTAAATACGCTGGCTCCAGAACTGGCGCTAAATGTCCATACAAATCTTACCACACTGTCATCAGTGTGCCCAAAGTTATTAATGCTGTCAAATACATAAGAGGTGCTAAAAAATTGGACTACTTGTGCGCAAATAAGGGTGTCTAGTGGGGTGCTGATTTTTGATTTTATGCCAAAAACCCTCGCTTTTAATGGTAATATTAAAGTGTCTAAGCAACCAATACTGTCTTTGGTTTCCATTTTCACCGTATAATCACCAATTTTGTTATATTTCAAATAAACAGAACTCCCTTCTTTGCTGAAACCATTGCCGTCACCAATATCCCATCGGGTGGTTTCTTTACCAGCACTCTCTCTTGCTGGATTGGAAAAATAAGAAGTGCCCATGTTCCAATATCGACTGATATTTTGAATGGGTACGGAATCGCCCAAACACATTTCATTTTTCGGGAGATTGTACAATTTATTGATGCCCACTTTTATGCTAAAAGAGTCATTTCCTTCGCAACCATTGACATGCCTTAGGAAGGTTTTTATGGTGTAGGTTCCGGGTTTGGTATAGATGTGAATTTGAGAAGATAGATTGCTGACGGTATCTTTTTTTGTGCCATCGCCAAAATCCCAAACGATGAGTGCCATGCTGTCGTGCAAACTATCCCTGAAAGAAAAGGTGAATGGGGTATAGTTGCAATAGGCCTGATTGGGGTCATAATTGGTTGTTATAACGGGACTTAATTGGCCAAGTTTAATAATGTGATGATAAAAACCCGTGTCAGAACAAAGCTGACCGTTGGTGTCTCTTCCATTCTGAATAATTAAACCGATGGTAACATATCCGTTGGTATCGCAGGGTAAATTGTTATAATCGTAGTTATGGCGGTAGTCATTTAATACCCAATTACTATTAAAATTGCCAGATTCTCTAGCGCAGGTGGAATCCCACATCACTTTCCAGTTTTCTCTTCCGCAAAAAGGTTGCGTAGTGCCAAAATTTAAAAATACTTCTTTAGATGCTTCAGGGCCTATGCAGGGGCCATTTACAAATGACAGAAACATACCACTATCAGCTTTGGGTGGCATAAGTGGTATGCTAAAATCAATGCTATCTATACAGCCAACAGCGGTATCGGTTTGAATAATTCTTACAGAATAACACCGCTCTCTGCTTGGTAAAAACCAATGTTTAAATGTAAGCGAGT
>Ga0209390_10001048_pt1 | contig 54644 bp, 44 predicted proteins | sample BON01_FD_187212 | JGI IMG/M metagenome (GOLD analysis project Ga0209390, IMG submission 187212) | Freshwater microbial communities from Lake Bonney liftoff mats and glacier meltwater in Antarctica - BON-01 (SPAdes) (version 2) | ecosystem: Environmental > Aquatic > Freshwater > Ice > Glacier...
CTAGTAGCATTCATTAGATTAAATCTGTTTACAAAAATAGACCTGCAAATTTGGCTTGATAAGCCCTTTGAAGAGCACATTGAACCACCACCTATATCAATGCAGGGGGTTCTGTTTTAAAAAAATGCATTTTTAATGATCAAAACCACTAGAATCAGTCTACTTTTTTTATTTTTGATTTATTTAGGACGCTATTGTTTTAAAATTAATTATTTGCTGCATATTCGCGGCGATTACAAGATTTTTTCTCCGTACATCAAATTTAAGTCGCAAGAATATTCAAAAACCATTCCATCACAATCTAAACGCACGCTTTAAATCGTCATGTTCATTAGACCTTAAAAAAGCTTGTCTAATGGTTGATTTAGGCTACACCCTGCCCGTAATTACATGCAGCCGATAACATTGATGCGCAATGCAGCAACCAAGTTCTCAATACCCATAGGAATTGTTGTTTCACAAAAAAGCGACCCAAAACCTTTCCATTCCAAGAGACAAAAGAGCCCGTTTCATCGTCGATTTTGGCTACGTCAAGGAAGCGGTAAGATTTCAATTCATTTTGGCCATCATTTACAATCAAACCAAGTCCGTGGTGTTCCTCGATATGCAGAGAATCCAAATTTACAATGTCATGATTTTCAATAGGAATGCTCCATATATTGAAGCTTGAGAATCTAATTATACTACTGGTCTAAAATGCAAAATTTTGAAATCCCAAATACTGGAACAACAATATTTATTTTTAAGATTGTTTTCACAAATAAAAAAAGTGTTGCGGAAAAGTTGATGTTGAATTAAAATTAATGCTCCGAAAAATTATTTTTTTTATATAAATTGTGAATTACCAAAATTAAATAGCCAAAAAGTACAGCTCCCACAATTAAAGCATTGTTCACTATACCTTCCACAGAAAATGATAGTTTTATTAAAATAGTGGAAATCATAAAACCAGAGTTCCGAATGATTTTATAAAAACTGTCCGAATAAAAAAACGAAAACAAAAGCAATATCACATCTATAATAATTAATAACATAAAAAAATCTTCGAAAAATATGTTATTAATATTTTTAGGAGAAGCAATATTATTCCAATGATTGTGAGCAGAACTAACAATCCAATTGGTAAACGAAAACACAGCAAGTATAGCTAATATAGGTATTAGAACCATAGCAATACCTTTCTTTAATTGAATGAATTTATAAATACTTGCATCTTTATAAATTTTATTTACTTTTTCATCGCTGCCTATTTTTTCTATTTTTTTATAAAAAAGATGAATTAAGAAAAACAAAATTAAAGTGGTTAAAACATCATAAGTAAATTGAAGGTCGTTTTCTAACTTAAACCAGCTCGTGGACATTTCAATGTTGCCAATATCTTTAAAAATTCTGCGTATTACAATTAAAGTAATGATTTCGTATTGCTTGCCAATGTATATGGAGATGGACTTAGGTAAATAAAATACCAATAAAAATACCTCGTAAATTAGAATAAATGAAAAGGGGGTATAAATAGCAGATATCGGGCTTTTTGTTAGCTTCGACGAAATATGAATAATATTTTGACTTTCTAAAAAAATAACCAACAAATGCACTACAAAACTTGCTATGGCGATGCCTATAACTATACGTTCAGTTTTTTCTCTAAATTCTTCAGATATAAAACGAGTAAATATTTTTTTCATGGGTAAATTGGTTTGTTGCTCAGGTTGTTTTTTATAAATGTGTTCATCTTAAAACTCAAAGTATCTTCATATTTTAAAACTTCTATTCCCAAATCTGCACATTTTGTGTTATAATCTAAATCATGATTAAACAACTCACAATATTGATTAATATAATAAGTCATACTATCCTTGTATGTAGAAGTATCCATTATAGTTGCATATTCAAACTTCATTTCTAAATCAAGATCCATATCATCGGTTATTTGTTGTTCATAGATTTCAATAACCTTTTGAAGTTCTTTTTCCTTATCAGTACAGGATTGCAATAGAATAGCACTTGAGCAAAGTACAAGTAACATGATTATTAAATTATTCCTATCAATATTGTTTTGAAACTGGTCCATTATAGTGTTATTTTTTTTAAATGTAATACTATTCAAGGTGTAAACAGTAATCACCTATTAATAAAGTGTGCTATAATCTTCCTTTTATTTCCTATGATTTAGACTACTTTGTTACCATAGTGTTACTCATAAAAATAGGAAAGCCTAACAATCAACATGTTAGGCTTTCCTTCTCGTACCCCGGGCGGGAATCGAACCCGCACTCCCGAAAGAACTGGATTTTGAATCCAGCGCGTCTACCAATTCCGCCACCAGGGCATTGTAGAGATTACTCTCTCGCTTCGGTCTTTGTACTAGAGAACCTTCACTCTTCTTAGAAACCCGCTTTAACGGGAGCCCAAATATAATGCTTGTTTTGATTTATTTACCAAAAATTGCACGGAATATATCATTCCCATTGGCATAAATTAATAATCCAAATAACAAGGCCATCCCAACAATTTGGGCATAATACATAAACTTCTCGTTAGGAGGCTTTCTAAAAATCATTTCATAAATCGTAAAGACCGCATGTCCACCGTCTAATGCTGGAATTGGCAACAAGTTCATAAAGGCTAAAATGATTGACAAGAAGGCTGTTTTAGCCATGAAAGCATACCAAGAAAAACCACCCGAATATAATTTAGCAATCGTACCAAAACCACCAATTTGTCTATACCCCTTTACCACAGGGTCAAACATTAATTTGAACTGTCTCACATAAAACACTAAAGTTTCCCATGACTTTACAGGACCTGCAACAAGCGCTTGTAAGATATTATACTTTACTCTGGTTACTTCAAAATCATCTCTAACCATAAAACCCATAGCTGAGTTTTCATCCAACTGTGTAGAAAAAACCAAGGTATCGTTCCCCCTTTCCACCTTAAATTCAACGATCTGATCCGGCATATCTTTTTTAAGAATTGCTAGATCTTGTTGGTAGTATATAGGCTGCCCTTCGAATTCAATGATCTTGTCCCCGGATTGAACTCCATTTTCAACTAAGGTTTGATTTGTTATCGAATCCACGACACTTAAGGCTGCTGGTTCAAACAACACGATAGATTGATTATCAATTATACTCTTATAAAACGTTTTGCTAATTCCTGTAATTTGACCTTCTTGACCATCTCTTACATAAGTGATGTTATCTGCCAAAGAAAACAACATTTCAATTTTCACCTTATTGGCATCCTTGATTTTCTTTCCATCAACATGTGTAATAAAATCACCATTTTGCAATCCAATAGAAGCCGCTGCAGAATCTACATAAATCCCATGGGGCTGGTCTTCTACCTTTACGTAACTATCCCCCCAAATACCAGCCATCAAAGCGTATAAGATAAAGGCCACAAGGATATTCACAACAATACCGCCCAATAAAATAATCAAGCGTTGCCATGCTGGCTTAGATCTGAATTCATAATCCTTCATAGGCTCCTTTAAAGCCTCTGTATCCATGCTTTCGTCCATGATACCTGACATCTGCACGTATCCTCCGAAAGGAAACCAACCAATACCGTATTCTGTATCGCCAATTTTTTTCTTAAATAAAGAAAATTTAGCTACTTCAGGCATTGGAAACAAGAAATCAAAAAATAAATAGAATTTCTCCACACGAACACCAAAGTATTTCGCCGTTAAAAAGTGCCCTAATTCGTGTAAAACGATGAGTAATGAAAGTCCTGCAAAAAACTGCAAGACGGTTATGAATGTTGCCATAAATTTATTTAAAGCGCAAGATTACGAAAAATAAGCCAATTAATACGAGAATTAACCCTTTTTCACATACTTATTCAAGACATTCGCAAGCTCCCTACTATTACTCAAATGTTGCACTTTATTTTGTCCACCCATTTTACCCTGTTCCTTGAAATACGATTTAAATCCTCCATTATTGATTTCTCTAAGTTGAGCAGGACCCAATATGTTTCCGGAACGCAAGTCTCTATAATAGCTATTTTTTGCTTGCATTAAATCATCTACTTCTCTGATAAACAATTCTTTATCAAAATATTTCTGAAGTCCATATTCCACATACCATTCATGATAAGATACTCCACCATCTATCGCTATAAAAGGCGCAACGGTAAACTCCACAATAGAAATATTCATGGACTTTGCCGCATGACTGATAGCATGCTCTACTTCTTCTTGGATCACATGTTCTCCAAATGCCGAAATAAAATGCTTCACTCTTCCGGTCACCACAATTCGATATGGATTCAAGTTAACAAACTTAATCGTATCGCCCGTATTGTAGGCCCAGAGTCCGGCGTTTGTGCTTACAATTAGAACATAGTTCACACCAAGCTCAACTTCTCCAAGGTGAATACGCTTTGGCCTTGCTTGAAAGATTTCGTCCGACTTCACAAACTCGTAAAAGATTCCTGCATCGATATTCAACAATAAACCTTCATGCACCTGACTGTCTTGATAAGCAAAAAAACCCTCTGATGCTGGATAGGTTTCAATATAATCGACCCCTTTACCGAATAAGGTATTCATCTTTTCTCTGTAAGGTTGAAAATTGACACCACCATGAACGTACAATTGTAAATCAGGATACATGCTTTTCAGATTCTCCTTACCAGAAGCGCTGAGCAATTTCTCAAAATACATCACACACCAGGGAGGAATACCGCTAAATAAAGACATGGATTCGTCCTTAGTTTCGGAAACGATGGCATTTAACTTTAATTCCCATTCCTCCATGCAATTTGTTTCGTAGCTCGGCATTCGATTTCTCATTAACCAAGCAGGTACATGATGGTATGCAATTCCAGACAATCGCCCGATAAGGATTCCATTCTCTTTTTCCAAAACTGGACTTCCTTGTAAAAATATCATCTTTTTAGCGAAGAAATTGGCCTTGCCTGTTTCTGCAACATAGGCGAATAAACTGTTCCGAGCAGCGGTCATATGATGTTGAATCGAGTCCTTCGTTATGGGGATATATTTTGCTCCACTTGTGGTTCCACTCGTTTTGGCAAAGTAGATTGGCAAGCCTTTCCAAAGTACATTTTCCTCTCCCCTTTTTACCCGATTTATGTACCTTGATAAGCCTTCATAGTCCCGAATATCAACATGACATAAAAAGTCGTTATAGCTTTTTATTTGCTTAAATTTATGGTCTATTCCGAAGCTGACTTCACAAGAGTTTTGAATTAAATAGCGCAATGTATCTAATTGAATATCAATAGCTTTTGCATGCTTTTTTAATTCCCGGTTATAGACCGCTTTTGCGATAGGTTTTAGAATCCAATTGAGGTGTTTCATCTACTCAAATGTACGATAAAAATAGAAATTGCAACTATCTAGCTAAGTGCTTCGTATATAAGCTTGCAAGGTTTAAAAATTTGGCCTTATCTTTAACTTCCAAACACATAAATAGCAAAATGAAAAACATCCAATTTTTTTGTTTGTTCCTCTTAACTTTTTTGAATGCTAATGCTCAAAAAAACTACTGGACGGACACCAACTTTGAGGAATTATCTATTAGAGGTACTCAATATATTTTCCCAGATCAATTTCGCAGTTCGCACTTGGCTTACGATGAAATGAAAAACTTGCTTTTCAAAGCTCCCCTTCAAGATCTCAGTAATAAGGTGTTTCATTCTCCAATCGAGATTATGATTCCCCTTCCAGATGGCACAAATGAAATTTTTAGAATTGTAAGCTCTCCTGTTTATGAAGAAGGCCTTCTAGATAATTTTCCAGGCATTAAAACATTTCTAGCCTATTGTCCAAATCATCCAGAGTGGTATTCAAGATTCGACATCACACCGCAAGGATTTCATGGAATGATTTTGGGAACAGAGCAAGGAACCGTTTTTATTGATCCGGTTACTCATCTTGGCTTTGATAAAGAAGATTATCTTATTTATTATAAAAAGAATTTTAATAGAAAGAATGAGTCGCTGCTATGCTATCTTGATGATAAAGCACCGATAAATCAACCACCCAACACTGGTACAAATTCTGGAACCTATAAAATGTTGGGTTCTTGTGATTTGAGAACCTATCGATTGGCTGTATCCGCTACCGGAGAGTACACCGCTTTTCACGGTGGGACTGTTGCTGGTGCTTTAGCTGCTCAGCTTACTACCATGAACAGAGTCAATGGGGTGTTTGAACGAGACATGGCAATTCACATGAATATTATTGCCAACAATAACCTAATTGTTTATACTAATGCCGCTACCGATCCATTTACCAATGGCACTCCGGGAACCATGATTAATCAAAATCAAACGAATACCACCGCGGTTATTGGTTCTGCCAACTATGACATTGGACACGTTTTCGGAACCAATAGTGGTGGGTTGGCACAATTACAATCCCCTTGCGGAGGCAGTAAAGCTAGAGGCGTAACAGGTAGTTCTGCGCCTGTTGGGGACCCGTTCGACATTGATTATGTAGCGCATGAAATGGGGCATCAATTTGGTGCCAACCATACCCAAAATAATAGTTGCAATAGAAACAATGCGACTGCCATGGAACCAGGAAGTGCTTCTACCATAATGGGGTATGCGGGTATTTGCGCACCAAATGTACAAAGCAATAGTGACGATTATTTTCATGGAATAAGTATGCAGGAAATTGGAAATTTTATTACGGGCACGGGCAACTCCTGTGCAGTGAATACGCCCTTATCTAATACGGCCCCAAGTGTAAGCTTAGCCGCTACCACTTACAATATTCCAGCAAGCACCCCATTCAGTTTAACGGCATTTGCTACAGATCCGAATGCTTCAAATACATTAACCTATTGCTGGGAACAAATGAATAGTACTGCGGCAACGATGCCACCTGTGGCCACCGCGACCGCTGGACCAAGTTTTAGAAGTTTTGATCCTAGTACAAGCCCGACGCGTTATTTTCCAAATTTACCTGCGATCATTGCTGGCACCACACCTACTTGGGAAGTCTTGTCATCTGTAGGTAGAGTAATGAATTTTAGAGTGGTGGTAAGAGATAACTCCCCTGGAGGAGGATGCAATGACCATGAAGATCTGACGGTAACCATCATTGGAACTGCTGGGCCATTTTTGGTAACGGCTCCAAACAGCACGGGGATTACTTGGGCCGGGAATACCAATCAAACGGTAACATGGAATGTTGCCAGTACCGCAAGCGCTCCTATTTCCTGTGCGAACGTCAATATTTTAATTTCTTACGACGGAGGCTTGACATTCCCTGATACGATAGCTAGTAATGTTCCGAATGACGGAAGTCAAAGTATTGTTGTACCAAACGTAGCCACAACGAATGCTTTAATTATTGTGCAATGTGCCAATGGAACGTTTTTCGATGTCTCAAATAATACCTTTACCATTACAGCAATAACGAATGACTTTACCTTTACCGCAGCTAATTCTAGTGCCACGGTTTGCATAAATGAAAATGCCTCCTATACCCTATCTGTTGGTGTTTTAGGTACATTTACAAACAATATCACACTGAGCACTTCGGGTTTGCCGGCTGCCTTTAGCACCTCTTTTTCATCGAACAATTTACCTCCAAGCTATGGTTCTAATTTAACCATTGGCAATACAGGGTCCGTTGCTCCAGGCACTTATAATTTTACAATTCAGGCGAATAGCTCAAGTGGCACCAAAACCATTAATGCTAGTTTGGTCATTATTCCAAATTTATCGGGATCTTTAAACTTGACAAGTCCATTAAATAATGCAGCAGGTATTTCTACTCCAGCAACCTTGACTTGGTCTGCTATAAGTGGTACTAGCTACTCCATTATAATAGCAGATAACGCTTCACTAAGCAATGTGATTGAAAACAGCGCAAATTTCATCACAAACTCCTATACAACAAGCCCTTTAGCTCCAAACACCACCTATTATTGGATGGTCAGCGCTTACACTTCTTGTGATACCTTATCCAGTAGTGTCTTTTCGTTTACCACTGCGAATTGCGTCACCTATACCAGCACAAATATTCCTATTGCTATCAGCGCTTCTGGAACACCTACAATTACCTCTAACTTAAGCATTACAGGGAGCATTGGAACAATCAATGATGTCAATGTTATAAGTCTCTCTGGCACCCATACCTATATAAACGATTTGATTTTCACCTTAACTAGTCCAAATGGAACTGATGTCATTCTGTTAAATCGGATCTGTGGAAATCAGAATAACTTCAATATTCAATTTGATGACTCGGCTCCAAACAACACGTATCCTTGTCCACCAACAAGTGGCGGCACATTCATTCCGGAAGAGTCACTTTCTGCTTTTAATGGTGAAAATGCAAATGGCGCTTGGGTCTTAACTGTTTCCGACGCCGTTAACCAAGATGGAGGAAGCTTAAACGCTTGGGGAATTGAAATTTGTTTTGATCCTCCAATAAGCTGCTCTACGCTGTTTGACACTACTCAATTAAGTACTTGTGATTCTGCTCAGGTAAATGGCACTTGGTATTCTAATAGTCAATTGATTAATGACTCCCTTATAGCCTCAAATGGCTGCGATTCTATACATACTGTCAACTTAACGATTAACAATAGTTCGCCAGAAACCATCATCAATCAGACCACATGTATTGCAAGTTCCGCAGGCAGTTCATCTGCCACGTTCACCAATACTGCTGGTTGTGATTCTATGGTGACGACCAATACAACACTCTTGATTGGCGGGACAGGAACTTCGAATAGTACGGCTTGCGATTCAAGCTTAATCAATGGTCAATGGTACTTTGCTTCTATTACTTTTAATAACACGCTAGTGGGAGCATCTAGTAATGGATGTGATTCAATTGTGACTTATAATTTGACCATCAACAATAGTGTAAATACAAATGAAAACTACGCTGCTTGTGATTCCGCTCAAGTGAATGGGACTTGGTATTTCTCTTCTCAAGTGCTTACTCAAAATTTGACAACTACTAATTCTTGCGATTCTATCCATACTGTCAACTTAACGATTAACAATAGTTCGCCAGAAACCATCATCAATCAGACCACATGTATTGCAAGTTCCGCAGGCAGTTCATCTGCCACGTTCACCAATACTGCTGGTTGTGATTCTATGGTGACGACCAATACAACACTCTTAATTGGCGGGACAGGGACTTCGAATAGTACGGCTTGCGATTCAAGCTTAATTAATGGTCAATGGTACTTTGCTTCTATTACTTTTAATAACACGCTAGTGGGTGCATCTAGTAATGGATGTGATTCAATTGTGACTTATAATTTGACCATCAACAATAGTGTAAATACAAATGAAAACTACGCTGCTTGTGATTCCGCTCAAGTGAATGGGACCTGGTATTTCGTAACGCAAAACATCATAGTAAACGCTATGACTAGCAGTGGTTGTGATTCCGTTCACACCATTAGTATAAATATCGGTAATTCAACAAGTTCAATTGATGTTCAAAGTGCCTGTAATAGTTATACATGGATTGATGGAAATAGCTATACTTCCTCAACGAATAGCCCTAGCACTGCGATAGGGAATGCTGCCGGATGCGATTCTATTGTTACCTTAAGCCTAATAATTACAAATACAGTTACTGGAATTGACAATCAAAGTGCATGTGAAAGCTATACTTGGATAGATGGCAACACCTATATTACTTCGACGAATACCCCAACTTTTACGATTCCTGGTGGGGCTATAAATGGTTGTGATTCTATTGCAGCATTGGATTTGACCATCAACTACAATGCAGAGATATCAAACGTTTTAAATGCGTGTGATAGTTACACCTGGATAGACGGTGTAACCTATACCGATAATGTTCAAAATGTGACTTACGTCGTTCAGGGTGCAACAGCTTCGGGTTGTGATTCTATATACATCCTTGATTTAAACATACTTTCTTCTGATTCAGATACAGACGTTGTGGTAGCTTGTGGTTCTTATACTTGGATTGATAGCTTAAATTATACGAGTTCGAACAATACCTCAACTTACGTTAATTTAGGCGGCGCTGCAAATGGTTGTGCTGTTTTTATATTTCTTGATTTAACAATACTCCCTTTACCAATCATCCTGATTGTAAACAACAATGGTATTTTAGAAGCGACTGCAGGACTTGGCTCCTATCAGTGGTATCGAAATGGTCTATTGTTGCCTGGGGAAACTTCAAGCACTTTAATACCATTACTTAATGATGTCTATACTTGTTTAACAAATAATGGAACTTGCGATGGCTTATCGAATGAAATTGTTATTAACGTATCGAGTATCCAAGATCCAGCTTTTCAGAACGTTTCCATCTATCCAAATCCGAGCAACAACATTTTAAATATTGACTTGGGCACCGATGAAGTAAGCTCTATAAGATTGATTGACTTGAACGGGAAAATTGTATGCAATTTAGATGTTAAAGAACAACAGTTCGATATGAGTGCTTATGCTAGAGGCATGTATTTTATTGAACTCCTGAATGAAGAACAACGAGCTATTGTGAAGCTTGTATTAAATTAGAAGTTCAATTAGGTGGTGTCGGGTTTTACAACCCGACACCACCCCTACACCGTTGTTGGTCTTATGAGACGCCGTTGTGGGTCTTATGACCGACAACTTCCTCCTGGTTTGAGCTCATGACCAATAAGCTCAGCGCTCTTCAAAAAAATAGCTAGCTTTGTGACTTAGAATAAAACTAATTATGACACCAAACCAAATTCTCTACCTAATCATCGCCTTCGTTGTTTTCGAATTTATATTTGGAAAGGTGTTAGATTTTCTAAATGCAAAATCATGGGACCAAAAAATGCCTTCGATAGTTGAAGGACTTTACGATGCAGCAAAGTATGCTAAGGCAAAAGCTTACGCCAAAGCTAATGGCAACTTAGCCTTAATTTCTGGAGGCTTAAGTTTTGTGTTGACGGTTACCGTTCTTTATTTCAAAGCCTTTGCCGGTCTTGATGACTTAGCCATTCAGTTTAGTGAAAACAAGATTATTCAAACCCTTTTTTTCTTTGGCATATTGATTCTGATAAGCGCCATGATCAATTTGCCTTTTAGTATTTACAAAACCTTTGTGATTGAAGAAAAATATGGATTCAATAAAACCAATGCAAAAACTTTCATCCTAGATATGATTAAAGGAGTAGTACTTGGCGCCCTAATCGGAGGCTTGTTGTTAACTGCACTGGCATGGGTCTACAATGAAATGGGCACTAATTTTTGGTGGATTGCTTGGATAATTATGACGGCATTTAGCTTGTTTTTTGCCACTTTTTATACCACTTTGATTGTTCCATTGTTTAATAAACTTAGTCCATTAGAAGATGGAGAGCTAAGAACCTCCATTGAAAACTATGCAAACAAAGTAGCTTTCCCCTTAACCAATATCTTTGTGATAGATGGTTCGAAAAGATCGAGTAAGGCAAATGCCTTTTTCAGTGGTTTAGGAAACAAAAAAGCGATTGTTTTATACGATACCTTGATGGAAGACAATACAGTAGAAGAATTAACTGCCATTTTAGCGCATGAAGTTGGTCACTACAAAAAGAATCACATCAAGCAAAGCATGCTCTTAGGTATCCTACAAACGGGAGTTTTGTTTTTCATATTTGGCCTATTGTCCAAGAGTGAAGCTTTAGCTGGAGCATTTGGAGTAACAACTAACAGTTTTCATATTAGTTTAATAGGATTTTCTTTATTGTACAGTCCTGTTTCTCTAATGATTGGCATCTTAATGAATCTATTCTCAAGAAAAAATGAATTTGAGGCAGATGCCTTTGCTAAAGAAACTTATGACGGCGTTCCGTTGCAAAGTGCCTTAAAAAAATTAAGTGTGAATCATTTGAGCAATCTCACTCCAAACAAGAATTATGTTTTTGTGCATTACTCCCACCCCCCTTTGGTGGAAAGATTGACCGCATTACAAAATTGATAACTCTCACCAATTAGCCTTACCAAATCGTTTGATTTGATACAAGATTTGAATAATGAAAGTGTCGTTCTAGAAGTTGGAATGAGCCTTCTGATAATTTTTTTCTTTTAGAGGCAAGGACCAAAAAATCTAAAATAAAAAAGTCCTCCCATGTGCCGATAGTTATCGGAACGGGAGGACTTTTTAGTCTATAAATCTAGCAGTCTAATAGTCTGAAAAGACTATTTCTTCTTTGCCTTACCTTCTTTACTTTCCATCTCTTTCTTCAACTTAGACAATACGTCTAAATCTCCAAGAGTTGATGATTCAATGCTTGATTGAATTTTCTTAACTGCATCGTTTGTTGATGTACCAGAAGCTTTCTTAACACCAGCTTTTTTGCTTGCAGGTTTTTCTTCTTCAATCGCTTCATTGTATATCGCTGCGTGAGATAAGATAATTCGCTTATCATTTCTATTAAACTCAATAACTTTGAATTCTAATTTATCATCAGCTTTCGGCTCAGAACCGTCTTCTTTTTTCAAGTGTCTAGTTGGTGCGAAACCTTCTAAACCGTAAGGTAACAATACAATTGCCCCTTTCTCTTCTTTACTTAAAATAGTTGCTTCGTGAACAGAACCTTCAGGGAAAACAGATTCAAAAGTATCCCAAGGATCTTCTTCAATTTGTTTGTGACCTAATGATAATTTTCTGTTTTCGTTATCAATGTCTAAAACAACACATTCGATATCATCACCCACTTTCGTGAATTCAGAAGGATGATTGAATCTTTTCGTCCATGATAAATCAGAAATGTGAACCATTCCACCAATACCTTGCACTAGCTCAATAAACACACCATAAGGAGTGATATTTTTCACTTCACCTGTATGTCTTGAACCTACCGGGAAGTTGTTTCCAATTTCATTCCAAGGATCAGCACTTAATTGCTTCAATGATAAGGACATTTTTCTATCTTCTCTATCGATCGTCATTACAATAGCTTCGTGTTCATCTCCTAATTTGAAGAAATCTCTTGCATTGATTGGCTCATTGCTCCAAGCAACTTCACTAACGTGAATCAACCCTTCCACACCTGGCTTAATTTCCAAGAATGCACCGTAATCTTCCACATTAACGATTTTACCTTTCACTTTTTGACCAACTTCGATTTTCTCTCCGAATTCATCCCAAGGATGTTGTTGCAATTGTTTCAATCCTAATGAAATACGTTTTTTGTTATCATCAAACTCTAATACAACCACGTTGATTTTTTGGTTCAATTCTAACACTTCATTTGGATGATTGATTCTACCCCAAGAAATGTCCGTAATGTATAATAAACCATCTACACCACCTAAATCGATAAATGCACCGAAGTCTGTAATGTTTTTGATTGTACCTTCTAGTACTTGACCTTTCTCTAATTGAGAAATAATCTCTTGACGTTGCTCTTCAATATCAGATTCAATTAATGCTTTGTGTGATACAACTGCATTTTTAATTGATTCATTAATTTTCACTACTTTGAATTCCATTGTCTTACCAACGTATACATCGTAATCAATAATTGGCTTCACATCAATTTGTGATCCAGGTAAGAAAGTCTCTAATCCGAATACATCAGCGATTAAACCACCTTTAGTTTTCGTAGTAATTAAACCTTTCACGATAATATCATTTTCATAAGCATCTTTAATGTTCGCCCATGCACTCAATAATTTCGCTTTCTTTCTAGATAATTCTAACTGACCTTTCAAGTTTTCTGTAGAAACTACATAAACATCAACTACATCGCCAATTTTCAAATCTTCTATGTCTCTAAACTCAGATTTAGCAACTAATCCATCAGATTTAAATCCAACGTTTAATACTACGTCAGATGAAGTCTGACTTACAACAGTTCCTTTAACTAAAGTATTTTCTTCTAAAGTTTTAAGTGACTTAGAGTAAAGTTCTTCCATTTCAGCTTTCACTGCATCCGTGTACTCGCTTACATTTCTTTTGTCGATAGTCCAATCGAACTCATCATGCGGAGTTTCAATAACAACTGGATCAACCCAAACTGCTTTTTCTTCGACAACAGGAGCGATCTCAGCAACTTCAGCTTCAACTTCTTCTGTAACGGCAACTTTTTCTATTCTTGGTCTTGGAGCTTTTTCCTCTTTCGCAGGCGCTTCTTCTGTTTCCGCTTTAACCGGTGCGGCTTCCTCCTTAACTGGAGCAGCTTCTTCTTTCTTTGCTTTTGCAGGAGCAGCTTTCTCTTTAACTGGAGCAGCTTTCTCTTTTTTCGCTTTTGCAGGAGCAGCTTTCTCTTTTGCAGGCGCTTTTTTAGGTTCAGCAGATGCAAGTGTTGTTGCTTCTGACATCCATCTGTGCCATTCTTCCAAACTCGTCATTGAGTCACTTTCTTCAAGTTTCGCAATAGCTTCGTCTGTTAAGGCAATTAAATCTGCATAGGTGTTTAGGCCTAAAGCATTCATTCTTTTTTCAAAAGCTGGTCCAACACCGTTGATTGCTTTTAAATCGTCTTTTTTTACTGACATTTTAAATTGTTTGTAGTTCCTTGGCCATCAATAGCTTAGAATGTAAATCCTAAATTTTCATGACAGTTTTTCAAAAAACTGGGTTATAAATAAATAAATTTTTGGGCTGCAAAGGTAAGGAAAAGGATTGTTATTCCAAGTATTTTTTGAATAATTTTGAATGCTAATCTTACCGCTTACAGACGAGCCTAGAAAAGGCAAAACCAGCATTTTTTTTGCTCTCGTCCTCCGAATTTCATTCCTAACAATTAGGAGAAACGAATCTCTACAGTATAAAAAATAGCTTAAGCCAAAATGCTTGTAAAAGAAATAACTCAGATTCATTTCAAAGAAATACAATCCAACAAACCTTTCTCATCCGAAAGCAACTCTTTACACCTTGTCCTTACTCAAGGCTTTTTGCTTTCTTTACTTTGATTTGTTCTCCTAAACTTACATTTAAGGTAATCTGGTTTGCCGAACCCGCACTAGTATATTTAGCTACACCATATTGAATGCCCATTCGCTTTATTTTGAGCCCAAAACCCATACTAAATCCTGCCAATCCTCCTTTGGAGTCTAAGGCCATCTCCGCTCTTCTTTGATGGTTGTATGCGAAACCAAGATTGAATGCTTTACCAAATTGAAATTCTCCCCCTAAGATTAAATGTCGCATGAAATTATCAAAAAAGATTCCAGCTCCATTCGTCTTTTTTTCCGCTTCTTCAAAAATAATAGTGCTTGTTTGACTTGTTGCATTGGGATCGTCATAGCGCACATCCCATCTCGTAAAATTATGCGCGGTGATGTTAATACGAAACGGCAGGTGTTTCAAGCGCTTTGAAATTCCAAATTGGACATCTGTCGGCATCACCTCCTGACTCTTGTTTCCTTTCGTATAGGTTTTCATTTGAAAGCCTACATTTCGAATAATTAAGGATGCTGAGAATAATTTCCCGGTATCCACATACATCGCAGAAAAATCAAAGGCCATTCCTAATGCACTATAACTTTCTATTTGAGAGTAAGCTAGCTTGGCATTCGCTCCAAACTTAAACTTTTCCTTATAGGCTCGTCCAGCACCAGCCATTAAAGAAATTTCGGTAGCATTGAATAAACCTTGGTCATTGCCCAACTCATCATATTGAATCAACTTGCCATAGTTCATGAACTGCGTTCCGAATTGGAAGGTGGCTAATTTAAAATCATGTACATAGGAGAAATTGGCGAGATGACTGCCCGCAAAATAAGGCAAGTAGCTAATGGACATGTGTTTGTGCATTGCAGCTTGCAACATGGCTGGATTTCCGAATGCCAATGCGGCATCATTTTCATAGAGATGATTGTACACGCCTCCTTGAGCTGTAGCACGCGCCGAAACTGGCAAATCCAAGAATTGAAAGGTACTCTTCCCTCCTATTTGAGCAAAAGCTAGTTGTGAAACACCCAATAATAAAACAAATAATCTCTTCAAAACAAGTTTGAGTTTAGCTTCTAAACGTAATTGAAACGAAGATAGTATTTTTTTGAAAAAAGTTGCTTTGTAGACTAGTTGCTTTGTATACCAGTGAAATAAAAAAAATTGAGTATTAGTGAATTTGAAAATTAAAAAACCCCAACCCTGAAAATCATCAGAATTGGGGTTTATGGTATCTTTTAAAACACAAGCTTACTCAAAGTAAGTATAAACACGTTTCTCTACTTTTATAGCTAATTGACTTTCCCCATAAATTGTTCTTTGAGTCCAGTTGCCAGTCTCATCAAAATTATCATAAACATAAGTTTCAATTTTAGTGGTGCTAACGTCCTCAACAATTTCCACAATGTTCATCGTATATAAAAGTCCATCTTTATTTAATTCTCCGTTAGAATTGTAGGTTTCAACACCAAGACTATCTGTCCATGCTCTACCCGCTTCTATTCCATCAATATATTTTCTAGTCCAGACTCCTATAAAGATACTATCTCCCGTATGGATTTCGCCTCCTAGCACTTGACCAAATTCATTTTCACTGATCTTACTAGAATAGCGAGTAACGGCACCGCTAGAATCCGTATCCACTGCAAATAGTACTTTACCATCTGCATCATAAGTTACCTTTCTCTTCCAAACTTGCACACCGCCTTCTGACCTTGTGGCCGATTCAAACTTCCCACTCGCTGTAAGTGTCATTACCATTTCCATAGTTAGCCTACCATCTCGGTCTTTATCTTCGTATTTGACTGCATAACCTTGTTCGTTAAAGGTCTCAAATCCAATGCAACAAGAATCCATCTCACCAATTTCGCCTGCACTATCTGCAGTGTAAGTTGTTTGCTCAATAACTTGAACCATTCCTTTCAAATGATCCAACGTCCAATCGCTGTTCCCCGCGACCACCATAGCATCATCTCCCATATCTTTGGAAGCGTTGTTACAAGAAAACAAAAGTAAGGCGGATGCGAAAATTAAGAGTAATTTGTTCACGGCAATTGGGTTTTTAGTTAGGAATAATTTCTTAAATATAACAATAAATAACGTAAAACAGAAATGATTAATTAAGGAATAACATAATTAGTTAATTAATTGATTATCAGACTATTTGACTAGCCAATTTGTTGTTTAGAGGACTAGTTGACTACAAAATGGAAAAATAGCGAATTAAAAAAGTAGAAAACTAGAGCATTGGCAAACTCATTTAAGGATAAGAAATCCATACCTTCTTCTTGTACAAAATAGCGGAACACTTAATCTCGCCTTGATTTGACTTTCTAATGACTTTTTAATCCATTCTAATTCTTTCAGTCCTTTTTTAGATACTCCAATTACTTTTGCTTTCCAACTGTCGATGATGCTGTTGAGAGCAATGCTAACGCATACTTAGGAAAGCTATGACGGTAAGCTACAATTATACTTTTTGCAAGTAATTATTACCAAAAGGATAACTGCTATTTACAGTGCAATTTTTGAAATCATTAATAAACGTGAACTAAATTAAGATTTCATTAGTTTCTACTTACCTTTGCAACGCATCCTATGAAGACAAAAACACTCAAAAAAAATAAGGTAAACGTAGTAACCCTTGGTTGCTCTAAAAACCTAGTTGATTCAGAAGTAATGATGACTCAATTGAAGGGCAATAACATTGACGTAGTTCATGAAAGCCAGAAAAATGACTTTAATATTGTTATCGTAAACACTTGTGGGTTCATTGACAAAGCCAAAGAAGAGTCTATCGATATGATTTTGAGTTATGCCGATGCAAAACGAGCTGGAGAGATTGATAAACTATATGTAACTGGCTGTTTATCTCAACGTTACAAAGATAATTTAGAAGAAGAAATTCCTGAAGTAGATGCTTATTATGGCACAAGAGATTTACCAGCACTTCTAAAAACATTCAAAGCAGATTACAAACACGAATTGGTAGGCGAGCGACTTCTAACCACGCCTCAGCACTACGCTTATTTAAAGATTTCTGAAGGGTGTAATAGAACTTGTTCTTTTTGTGCTATTCCAATAATGAGAGGAAAGCATATTTCTAAATCAATTGAAGCATTGGTTAAGGAAGTTCAAAATCTAGCAGCAAAAGGCGTGAAAGAAATTATTCTGATTGCACAAGAGCTTACCTTCTATGGGCTTGATTTATATAAGAAAAGAAGCCTTTCAACCTTATTAGATACTTTATGCGAAATAGAAGGTATTGAATGGATTCGTCTGCACTACGCCTATCCATCTCAGTTCCCTATGGATATTATTGAGACGATGGCTAGACAAGATAAGATTTGTAACTACTTGGATATTCCTTTGCAGCATGCCGCAGATAACGTATTGAAAGCAATGCGCAGAAAAGTAACGAATCAAGATACCCGAAATATCATCAATGAAATAAGAAGCATTCAACCTGGTATTGCGATCCGAACAACCATGTTAGTTGGATTCCCCGGGGAAACTCGAGATGACATTGAACAACTGAAAGATTTTATAGAAGAAATGCGTTTTGAACGCTTAGGTGTATTCACTTATTCTCACGAAGAAGGGACGCATGGATACAAATTAGAAGACAATATTTCTCCAGAAGAAAAAACGGCTCGGGCTAACGAAGTTATGGAAGTTCAACAAGATATCTCTATGGAGTTGAATGAAGCTAAAATTGGTCAGACCTTCAAAGTCTTGTTTGATAAAAAAGAAGGTGAAAACTTTATTGGTAGAACAGCATATGATTCACCCGATGTAGATAACGAAGTACTTATAGATGCCAAAAAACAGTACGTTGCTATTGGTGAGTTTGCTCAAGTAAAAGTAACAGACGCGACAGAATTTGATTTGTTCGGAGAATTAGTTTAACCTGCATTATGCAATCGAAAATCCCTGCTTACTGTGTAGGTAAGTAATACAGCATGAAATTAAATCAGAAAATTCCTCTAGTCGATTTAGCAATCCTGAACGCTTTAGTTAGGGATTATCTTTTAGTACCAAAAAAGTTGGCACAATTGTATTCCTTCGAAGCAAATTTAACTGGAATTGAGGCCGCAATGAAAGCTAAAAATGGTTTTGGAAATAGAGCCCTCCTGCATCAAAGTCTACAAAAACAATATACAAATTTCAATATAAGCAAGGCAACACAAGACAATCTAGATTTGATAAAAGAAGCAAACACTTTTACGGTTTGCACAGCGCATCAATTGTGTTTGTTTACAGGGCCGAGTTATTTCATTTATAAAATTCTAAGTGCCATTAAATTAAGTAAGGAATTGAAAGTCAACTATCCTTCGAATAATTTTGTTCCGGTCTATTGGATGGGTAGTGAAGATCATGATTTTGAAGAAATCAATCATGCTTTTGTTTACGGCAAGAAAATCACTTGGGAAAACGCGGAAGAAGGTGCGGCAGGAAACAGAAGTTTAAAAGGGATTCCAGAAGTAATAGGGACCTTAAGCGAACTATTAGGTGATAGCGAAAATGCGAAGGTCTTAGTTGAAAATTTAAAAGCTCATTTTAGTGGAGATAAAACTTATGGACAAGCTTTTCAAAGTTGGGTCTTAGATTTATTTTCAGCTTATGGGTTACTAGTTTTAGATCAAAATGATGTGCAATTAAAGCGAGTATTTTCATCCGTAATGCAAGATGAGGTCTTGAACGGAAGCGCAGAAAAAGCATTGGCTAAAAATGGAAAATTCCTTTCAAAACATTACCACAATCAAGCGAGCTCAAGACCCATTAATTTATTCTATTTAAGCGCTAACTTAAGAGATCGAATTGAGCTAAGTGGCGAAACCTATAAGGTTCTAAATTCCCACTTGTCTTTTAGCAAAGAAACCATGTTGTTGGAGCTCAAAAATCACCCAGAACGTTTCAGTCCCAATGTTATATTGAGACCTCTTTACCAAGAAACCGTATTGCCGAACGTTGCTTTTATCGGAGGCCCTGGAGAAGTAGCGTATTGGTTGCAATTAAAAGAGGTCTTCAAGCATTTCAAGATAAGCCCCCCTGCGATACTTTTAAGAGACATGGCCGTCATCCTTCCTAAAAATCAATTGGAACGCATAGACTCATGGGGAATTTCCGTGAAAGATTTATTTAGTCACTACGATCAAATAGCGAAGCATATTGTTGAAAATGAAAGTGAGCATGAATTAAGCCTAGCGACAGAAAAAAAGGCAATTAACGAATTGTTTGTCAGCATCAAAAACAAAGCCTTAGCAATTGATAAAAACATGGGAAGAAGTGTCGAGGCTGAGCAACAAAAAATCTTCAATGCTTTGGAAAACCTTGAGAGTAAATTGTTAAGATCAGAAAAAAAGAATTTTGAGCAAAAGTTAAATCAATTAGAAAGTATTCAGCAAAAGCTATTGCCGAACGATACCTTGCAGGAACGACATGACAACTTCATTCCAAACTATTTAAAAGAAACCAATTCCTACTTCCAAAGTATACTCGAGACATTGGATGTCTTCGAACATCAACTCAAAGTGTTTGAAGCTTAATGTAAATCTTTAGGTTTGCTGTAAGAGAGGAATTCTAAATCTTCGAAGCGAAGCTCTTTCCATGACTTACATTTCACCTTATAATGTAATACGCCGTTCGTAGAGACTTGAAGTATGCCCGACCCACTTTGGTAGGCGAAATCTGATATCCCTGGATTATGAGAGAACAAGGCCAATCTTTCCACTTGATCATCAACGCCATGAATCACGCGCAAAAAGTCTTCGATATCGGCATGGTACAAGTCCTGACAAATCTCTATTTTCTTAAAATCTAAGTGCATTTCCTTTGCCATAATTGTTGCAGTATGTAACGCTCTTATGCCATTGCTTGATATGATTTTATCAAGCAACACTTTGTTTTTCTGAAAGTGTTGCCCCGTTCGAATAGCGTCTTTGATACCTCGAAGTTCCAAAGGTCTATTGATATCTGCTAGTCCAGCGCTATCTTCCCAAGAAGATTTGGCGTGACGAATAAGATATAATTCTTTAGACATATCTAGAAGTTGTATGCAGGGTTGTCCTCTGAAAAATCAATTGCTGAAAATAAAGAGTTCAGTTTAAATCCAGAAAATTCATATTTTTCGAACAGGCCTTTCTCGTCGTACATTTCTTGATATATTGGGAAATAAGTTACTTTGTCGATGTAAAGAACCGTTTTCTTGGCGTATGAAGTTGGTATTTTAATTACGGTTCCAGACTTGCCACTAGAAAAACTACTGAATCCATTCTTTTCAACGATTAGTTGTTCGCATATGTTCTTTTTCATTGAAATTGAATACAAAGTCTCCCCACTAGTCATTGTATAATCTACATAGGCGAAGGTCGGGTCATTTAATTCTAGTTTGTAACATGATTTACCATCATAAGTTACCGTACCAATTAACTTAAAAACTTGATTAAATGCACCTTGTTGATTTGCTCTAGTTTTTGCTTCGCGGATAGAATTATATAATAATGAAAATCCACTTTCTAAAACGGTGTGGTGTTGATTCTTTCTTATCAAACTATTGAATGGACTTAATTTAACACCAAACAACTTATTGACAAGTGCTTTGTCCTCCATTTCTCCTTTGACATAAAGCACTTGAACACCTTTGTTGTCTCCTTCTATATTGTCAATAAATACTTTTTTGGGGCTTTCATTTACTTTAGTGAAAATTTTATTTACATATAGTTTGCCGTCAATTCTTTCCGTAGACTTCATTGTATATTCATAAGTTTTACCGGCACCCAATGACGTTATCATTTTATCAACCACAGATTTTGCGTCTTGAGCATGAGTTATATTTAGCAATGCAAGGGAGATTAGGACAGTTATTAATTTTCTCATTTATAGTGTTTATTTTTTTTGTTTAAAATCAAGATTTGTGCCAAGTTAAATTCCCAAGCCAATTTTTTTGTAAATAAATTGAAGCAACCAAGCGGGGCCGATCATTAAGAATTGTAAATCTTCAAAAAAGGACGGCTTCGCCCCTTCTATTTTGTGACCAATGAATTGCCCTATCCAAGCAATCACAAACAAAGCAACAGATACTAGAGCCAAGATTCCATGACTTCCTAGTGTTTCAAGTAAATAGTAATTTCCAATTAACATGGCAGATCCTACTACTAAAAATCCAAAAAATAAACTTAATGAAAGTCGGAAGTAAAACACTAAAGCAAAAATCAAGACCAAGCTTGCAAAATTAAATACTAAGCTAAATTTCTCTCCAGGGACTGGAATCGACATGAGCAATCCGAAGAGGCTGAACATAATGAGCGGGATACAAACCCAATGAATTAATTTATTCGTTTTATTTTGATGACTAACTCCATAGGCATCAAACCATTCTTGTGCAGTTTTCATAAGTATATGTTTCGGTAAAGTTAAAACACTTCAGTAAATAACCAATTAAAATTGTCCATTAAATTGCACCAATAAACGATTGTCAACAATTATCTATTTTGTACATTCAATTTTAGCCTTTAGATTTGTGACATAATAAATAACAACTATGAATTCAGTACTAATACGCTCACTCCTTTTTGCTTTTACCCTAATTTTAGCTGGTACAACCCAAGCTCAAAATTTAGTAAAACAAATGGACAAGAAAACAAAGTCTGAATTAAAGGAGTACATTAAAGATCCATCTTCTTATCGCAAAGTGGTTGCTAATCATAAAGATCAACTAGCAAGTTATGAATTACAAGTTACAGATTTACAAGAATCTTTTTACAAAGCAGAATACCTTAAAGTGCTTTATTATGATAGTATTATTGCTTTAAACAGTATACTATCTGAGCAAAGTGCCCTAATAAACACAAATATGCTTACTGGAACTACGAGTGGTGCAGGTACAGATATGTATACAAACAAAGGAACGGAATATAGGGTACAAATTGGTGCTTACAAATATTTCGATTTCGCTCAGTTGTTGAAATTCAATCAACCTATTGGGTTTGATAAAACAGATGATGTTATTCATTATTACTTAGGAAGCTGGAGCAATGCTGATGAAGCATATGAATTTACTCAAGCAATAAGAAAATTAAAAGTTAAAGATGCTTTTGTTAGCAAATATATAGACGGTACGAGAGTTCCGTATAATCATTTAGACGAATTAGGTACCGCACTTAATGACTAGAACTTTTTAAAAACTTTTCATAGGTTTGATTTAGAAGAGGATTGCTTTGGAGGAGGCAATCCTTTTCGTCTTTTATGGACTCAATGATTCCTTTACTAACCTGAAAAACAAGTTGTTTCCCATCCACTTCATGCTGGGCTGTAAATCTAGGAGATCGTGCGAAAAGCCATTCTCGAGACCTCATTTTTTTAGTTTCTTTTTTGTCAAAGTCTAGTTTAACCTCTTCACAATCGTTCATATTGATGAAGTCTTGAATCAGCTGATCCATACTCATCTCTCTTGAAGCTAAGAGTTGCTGAAGATTGATCGTTGGACTCCTATGCGATTTTGAAGCTTTAGAGTTTATTTTTACATCCGCGTTAATTTCAATAGCTTGTTGAAGGTAGCTTAAGTCTGAATTAAACAACAGGGTTCCATGACTTAGTATACTTTTTCTATTTGTAAATTGTGCTTGACCGCTTAGTTTTAATCCGTCCACTTCAATTGCATTCCTAGGCGTTAGATAAGCATCCAATCCGTAGTATTGGAGTAAGTTCAATATAGGCTGAGCAGCCCACTTGTAATCGTTCACTTTTTTAGTAGAGAATTTTGAAATAAAGGTCCAATTTAAGTTGCCCATGTCGTGAAAAACTGTTCCACCACCGCTCACTCTTCTAGCAATGTCAATCTTGTTTTCCAAGCAATATGGAAGATTAATTTCTTCAAATAAGTTTTGGTTGCGACCTATGATTACGGAAGGTCTATTTACGTATAAAAGCAGAAAATCATGCATTGAAGTATCTGCATGCTGCAGAACCCATGATTCCAACGCTAAGTTCTCGTAAGGATTATGACTGCTTGATATGAATAATTTAAATTTAGCCAAGCTAAATAGATCTCCTTATCAACTCTTTTTTAAGCATAGATAACTCTCTACTCATTTGACCGTCAATGCTAGAATTTTCCTGTGCTCTTCTAATAAGGTATGGAATCACTTCTTTAACTGGTCCATAAGGTAAATATTTGTTGGCATTATACCCTTGTTCAGCCAAATTGAAGGTGATAAAATCGCCCATTCCATACAACTGCGAAAAAGTAAGATTAGGATGAGAAGGTTGGATATTGTGTTTAAGCATTAACTCAGTAGCATAGAGATTGCTTTGTTCATTATGGGAAGCGATACATACGCCCACATTACTTAAATTTTCAATGCACAATTTCACTGCGAGATTGTAATCCTTATCCACTGCTTTTTTTGTTTGATGAATAAGCGAAACTTCGTCATTCTCTTCAGCCCACTGATTCTCTTTTTCTATATAAGCACCTCTTACCAATTTTGCTCCAAGAATATAGCCTCCTTTTTTAGCCTGAGCTAGCGCTGTTTCTAAATCTTCCAATTTATCTGCTCGATACAATTGATAAGTATTGAAAATTAGCGCTTTTTCTTTATTATACTTCGCCATGAATCCATCGACAAGCATATCGATTTCGTTTTGAATCCAGCTCTCTTCAGCATCCCAGAAAATACCTACATCATATTTCAAAGCGTAGTCGCAGATTTCTTCTAACCTTTCAACCATCTTGTTATAGGCTTGAAGTTCTTTCTCGCTTAATTCCTTGCGAAATTGTCTTTTTTCTAAAATATCAGCATAACCTAGGCTGGTTACTTTGCAGCAAATAATGCTAATCGCTTTTTTCCTACTTGCAAATTCTATGGCCCCTTTTGTTTTGCATAAGGTCTTTTCAAAATCCTTCTCTGAATGTTTGATTTCAACACTATAGTTTAGATTCACGTGCACATTTCGTTGTTCTAAAAGATTGATTGTAGGCATACACTCTTTTAAGTTCTCTCCGCCACAAAATTGATTGAAGATTATTGGTTTTACGAATGGCCGAATTGGGAAATGCATAAATAATGCAATCTTTGTCAAAGTTGTTCCAATGTTAGTTAGAACAGAATTGCCAATAAATTGATAAACGCCATAAGCCTTTTTTAAACTGCGATTAGAATAATGTGCGAATGCAACTTCTGTATTGGAAAAGGAGATTTTTTTTGGTTTGGTTTCCATCAATTAAATTAAGTATCACAAATATAGGGCAAACTTAGAATTTCAATTGAAAAAAGCTGAAAAATTGCTTTAGACTTAAGACTTGATATGAACGATTTTTTTCGTTTCGAAAAAATCTTCCTTAAAATAACTCGATATTTTCTGCACTTTCGCTTTGTAACCAATTTCCTTTAGTTCTTCGTCTAGGTCGCCTCCCTTCAGGAAGAAATACTCTGTAGACCCCTTCTCTTTGAGGTGTTTAGTCCAATCTAGAAGCTTTTTTGAGGGCGCTACCGCTCTAGAAACGATATAATGATATTTACCTTCTAAGTCTTCCACTCTGCTTTGTTCAGCTACCACATTTTGTAATTCCAGAGCTTGAATAACTTCATTTACCACCATAATTTTTTTTCCTATGGAATCAACCAAATGAAATTTGCACTTTGGATAATAAATAGCAAGAGGAATACCCGGAAAACCTCCCCCAGTGCCAATATCTAACACTTTTTTATCTCTACCAAATCTTTTAAACTTAGCAATCGAGAGCGAATGCAGGAGGTGATTGATTTCAAATGCGTCCATGTCTTTTCTAGAAATGACATTAATCTTTTCATTCCAATCCTTCATTACTTCCTGTAAGAGTTGGAATTGAGCAATTTGTTTGGGACTTAACTCTGGGAAATATTTAGAAATCAACATGAATGCTAGTACTTTTCTTCATGGCCTTTAAGAAGCTTCGCTAGGAAGTCTTTAGCCCTTCTTAATCTAACTTTTACGGTACCTAATGGAATTTGTAAACGATCTGAAATTTCTTCATACTTTAACTCTTCAAAATAATACAGTTGAATCAATTCTTTATATTTTGGGTCCAGCGTATCGATAACTTCGCGCATAATTTTACTGCGCTGTCCCAATACAAATTCTTCTTCTGGGTCTGGCTCAGAGTCAACTAAAGTACTACCCAAGTTAGCACTACTACTTTCTTCATCGTCATCGTACAAACTCGCATCTAAGGAAGTTGTTTTTAATCTTCTTTTACGAAGGTGGTCGATAGCACTATTACTCGCTATTCGAAAAAGCCAGGTTGTAAATGCATAACTATTATCGTATTTATCAAGACTTTTAAAGGCCTTTGTAAAGGCTTGCATCGTTAAATCTTCTGCATCATCTTGATTACTCACCATTTTAAGTATGGTAAAATAGACCGCTTTCTTATATTTATTTAATAAGGTAGCGTAAGCTAATTGATCATTCCCGTTAAGGATTTTATCAACAAGATCTTTATCTACTAATCTATTTTCAGCTCCAGCCATGTTTTAATCGAAATGCCTTTAAATGGTTCATAATTAAGAGGACAAGATAAACAAAATCCAGATACAAGATACTTTTTACAATTCCCTTCTCTTTAAAATTACTTATTCTCTTGAATGTTAATAATACAAAAACAATATTCTTCAACAAATATATACTTAAAACGTTAAGAAGATTAACTTCATTGTAAAGTAAAATAAAAATTGCAATGTAAAAAAGTAGATTTAGCGCACCAAAGCCACCAACAACCAGCTTTAATGGTAACGAATAATATTGCGCTGTACTATAATGCCGCTGCTTCTGCTTAAACCATGTCTTAAAATCTGTAGCCGGTTTGGAATAGACAAAACTGTTTTCGTTCAATTGAATAGCCACATTCGTTTTATTCGCTAAAAGCGCGACCATTAAATCATCATCCCCACTAGAAGTTCGATTGCTTTTTTCGAAAGCTTCATTGCTTAAAATGGACTTTTTGTATGCTATATTTCTTCCAACACCCATGTAAGGGAATCCTAATTTAGCAAAAGATAAATATTGCAATGCGGTAAGTAAGGTTTCATAACGAATGAGGAGATTTAAAAAGCCTGCCTCTTTTTGATAAGGACTAAATCCTAATACAATTTCAGTATTCGCGTTGAAACTTGCTACCATTTCTTTTAGCCAATATTTAGAATAGGGAACGCAATCCGCATCTGTCAGTACTACATATTCGGATATTGCAGCTTGCACTCCTGTTTGAAGGGCTTTGCGCTTACCTTTCAATTTTCCGTCATCATGATTAGCTAAATGAATTATGTTCAAATTGCTGTAAGCACTATGCACTTTATTCAACCAAGCCTGAGAGCCGTCAGTAGAAGCGTCATTCACCAAAACAATTTCATATTCAATGCCCTCCTGACTTGCCCAAGTAGGTAAATGATGTTTTAAGTTCGGAAGTTCGTTTTTTGCACAAATCACCAAGGAAACTGTTTTTATCAAAACATTTTGCTGTTGAACTTTTTCAGGAAGATTCAAACAACTAAAGATTAAGTAATAACTTAGCAGCCCAGAAAGAATTAAAATTGTAAAAAGGATCAAAATTGACACATGAAATTTAATTTGCAGCACAAAGATAAACTTTCAAAAGCAAGAGCAGCTATTATTGAAACAGCTCATGGCATTATTGAAACACCTATTTTTATGCCAGTAGGCACAATAGGCAGTGTAAAAGCGGTTCATTTTCATGAATTGGACAAAGAAATAAGTGCCCAAATTATTTTAGGCAATACCTATCATTTGTATTTAAGACCAGGATTGGATATCATAAAACAAGCTGGAGGTCTTCACAAATTCATCGGTTGGAACAAGCCCCTGTTGACTGATAGCGGCGGATATCAGGTGTATTCCTTATCTGGAACTCGAAAAATAAAAGAGGAAGGCGTAAAATTCCAGTCGCATATTGATGGTTCTCGTCATTTGTTTACTCCTGAAAATGTAATGGATACCCAACGTATAATTGGTGCAGATATCATAATGGCATTTGATGAATGTACTCCTTATCCTTGTCCTTACAAATATGCTAAAGATTCCATGCACATGACCCATCGTTGGTTAGATCGATGCATCGATCGTTTTGATTCGACTGAAAACTTATACCATTACGCACAAACATTTTTCCCCATTGTTCAAGGCAGCACCTATAAAGATTTAAGAACCCAAAGTGCGGAGTACATCGCCTCAAAGAATAGAGAAGGAAATGCTATTGGGGGTTTGAGTGTTGGAGAACCTGCGGATGAAATGTATGAAACATCCGAATTAGTGTGTGGTATTCTACCAGAAGATAAACCAAGATATTTAATGGGTGTGGGAACCCCTGCAAACATTTTAGAGAACATTGCATTGGGCATAGATATGTTTGATTGTGTAATGCCTACTAGAAATGCGCGTAACGGCATGCTCTTTACTTCTGAAGGTTTCATTAATATTAAAAATAAAAAATGGGCGAATGATTTTAGTGTTATTGATAGCAACAGCACCTCCACAACTAGTCATTTGCACACAAAGGCTTATCTTAGGCATCTTTTTGCAAGTGGGGAACGACTGGGAGGACAAATTGCCTCAATCCAAAATTTGAGTTTTTATCTTTGGTTAGTAGGTGAAGCTCGAAAACAAATTATTGCTGGAACTTTTACGGATTGGAAAGAAAAAATGATTGCAAAAGTTACCACGCGATTATAAGATTTATGCTAAAAACGAGTTATTAAATTAGGCTGAACTACTTGAAAAAAATAGATCTCTATATCATAAAGAAATTTCTAGGAACTTTCTTCTTTATTCTCATGCTTTTGGTATTGATCGCTGTGGTGATTGATTTATCTGAGAAGATAGATAATTTTATCAAAAGTGAGGCGACAGTTGGAATGATTATCACCGAATACTACTTTAATTTCATACCCCATATCTCTGCTTTGTTAGGACCTTTTTTTGTGTTAGTAGCTGTTGTATTTTTTACTTCACAGCTTGCTGGAAGATCTGAAATAATTGCGATGACTAGTGGAGGAGTTAGTTTTTATCGGCTTATGTTGCCTTACGTCATTGGCGCTTCTATTCTTGGAGGAATTTTATTTTACACGAATAACTACTTAGTCCCGAATGCGAACAAATCGAGACTCAATTTTGAGTTTGAATATTTAACGACCTGGAAAAATTTTTGGTTGATGAATGTTCACCGCAAGATTGGTGAAAATGAGTACTTGTATTTTGCCAGATATACTACAGAGTCCAACACCGGTTTGAAAATGAGTATTGAGAAAATTGTAGATAATAAAATGGTTTACAAGTTAAATTCCGATAAAGCGCTTTGGGTAGATAGTACAAAATCGTGGTATATTCAAAATTATACGATTCGAACTTTTGATGGTGAAAAAGAAACCATTATAAAAGGGGAAATTTTAGATACCGCAATTGGATTCAGTCCTGAAGGATTGGGTATCAAAACCTCCTCTAAGGAGGAAATGACCACTCCAGAATTGAAGTTATATATCGAAGAGTTGAAAAAATCAGGTCAAAACAATATCGTCTATTACGAATTGGAATTACATCGAAGAACTGCATCCATTTTTAGCTTACTCATCTTAACCATTATTGGTTACTCCCTAGCATCAAGAAAGGTTCGGGGTGGATTGGGATTGCATATCGTAACGGCAATAATCTTAGCTGGGCTATACGAGCTCACCGCTAAGTTCACGACTACTTATACAACGAATGCTGGACTAGACGCTTTTTGGGGTATTTGGATTCCCAATTTCGTTTTCATCTTAATAGCTATTTTCTTTGTGCGCTTTGCACAGAAATAAAGTGCTAAGACCTGCCAAGTCTTAGACCTGCCAAGTCTTAGAGACTTGGCAGGTCTTAGAGACTTGGCAGGTCTTAGAGACTTGGCAGGTCTTAGAGACTTGGCAGGTCTGCATTCATCACTTTCACCCATGCAGATATAAAGTCACAAATAAATTTTTCTTTGCTATCATCCTGAGCATACACTTCAGCATAAGCTCGCAAGATTGAATTAGAACCAAAGACTAAATCTATTCGCGTGGCGGTCCATTTTAAATCATTGTTTTGTCGATCCCTAATTTCGTACAAATTATCATTTATGGGCTTCCATACATTTGCCATATCTGTAAGGTTGATAAAAAAATCATTACTCAACACCCCGACATTAGCTGTAAAAACACCGTGTTTACTTTGGGCATAATTTGCACCTAAGACCCGCATCCCTCCAATTAAAACCGTCATTTCTGGAGCAGTAAGTCCCATTAATTGGGCTCTATCCAACAACAATTCTTCCGTATGTACGGCATAATCTTTCTTCAAAAAATTTCTAAACCCGTCTGCGAGCGGTTCTAGAGGTTCAAAAGAATCTATATCAGTCATTTCAGCAATCGCATCTCCACGACCAGGCAAAAATGGAACCTTCACTTTATGGCCTGCAGCATCGATTGCTTTTTCCAAGCCTACATTTCCTGCCAAGACAATAGCATCAGCGAGACTCATTTCAAATTCCGTAGCAATAGGCTTTAAAACATTTAAAACTTTTGATAATCGTTGTGGTTCATTACCTACCCAGTCTTTCTGAGGTGCTAAACGAATACGAGCACCATTTGCTCCACCGCGCATATCCGACCCACGATACGTTCGAGCGCTATCCCAAGCTGTAGTTACAAGTTCACTGATACTCAAGTCGGTACTTGCAATTTTTGTTTTTACAAGCTCCACATCATATTTGTTATTCCCCACAGGAATTGGGTCTTGCCAAATCAAATCACCTTTCGGAACGTCTGGACCAAAATATCTTGCTTTCGGCCCCATATCTCTGTGCGTTAATTTGAACCAAGCACGAGCAAAAGTATCCGAAAAATAGGCTTGATCCTTCATAAACTTCAAAGAGATTTCCTTATAAATAGGATCCATTTTCATCGCCATATCCGCATCTGTCATTATGGGTTTTTGGCGAATACTCTTATCTTCTACATCTACAGGCATATCCTCTTCTTTGATACTTACCGGTTCCCATTGCCAGGCACCAGCTGGACTTTTTTTCAATTCCCATTCGTGTTTGAACAACATTTCAAAATAGCCATTATCCCATTTTGTAGGATGGCTAGTCCACGCCCCTTCTATACCACTAGTAACAGCATAGCGACCTTTGCCCGACTTGTTGGGGTTTGCCCAGCCCATACCTTGCGCTTCTAAACCCGCAGCTTCAGGTACTGGACCTAAAGCACCTGCATCTCCATTACCATGAGCTTTTCCTACGGTGTGTCCTCCCGCTGTTAAAGCGACAGTCTCTTCGTCGTTCATTGCCATACGAGCAAAAGTTTCCCGAACATGTGCTGCTGTTTTTACAGGATCCGGTTTACCATTCACCCCTTCTGGATTTACATAAATCAAACCCATTTGAACTGCCGCTAGAGGATTTTCCATGGTAGAAGCGTCATCCAAGTTAGCATATCTACCATCACTTGGTGCTAGCCATTCTTTTTCAGCACCCCAATAAACATCCTTTTCGGGATGCCAAATATCCTCTCGTCCGAAAGCAAATCCAAAAGTTTGCAAACCCATGCTTTCATAGGCAATTGTTCCTGCTAAAACCAAGAGGTCTGCCCAACTCACTTTATTGCCATATTTTTTCTTAATGGGCCATAGCAAACGCCGAGCTTTATCTAAGCTCACATTGTCTGGCCATGAATTTAGAGGAGCAAATCTCTGATTTCCGGTGGATCCTCCACCTCTACCATCAGCTATTCTATATGTTCCGGCGGCATGCCATGATAAACGAATCATCAATCCTCCATAATGGCCCCAATCTGCGGGCCACCAATCTTGGCTATTAGTCATTAAATCGTGCATATCCTTTTTCAAGGCCGCAACGTCCAATTTTTTCAATTCTTCTCTATAATTAAACTCTTTGCCAAGCGGATTCACCTTGGTATCCTGTTGGTGCAAAATATCTAAATTAAGCGTTTTTGGCCACCATGCGGCAACCTCGTTATCAGAAGAAGTATTTCCCCCGTGCATCACAGGACATTTTCCTACACTTGTTTTCGTTCCTTCTGTATTTTTGAGTTGATTATGATCAACTGGGCAATTTTCCTTATCCTCTTTATTTTCCATATCTAGCGTTGTTTTTAAAATCAACTTTAAGTTAACAATAATAAAGGACAATCTCTATTTATAAAAAAATAAACTATTAGATAAGATTTAAGACCTAAGAAGTAGGATTTACGAGCTGGACAAATTGCTATTCAGAAACTAGACTTTTATAAATATTCTCGCTTGAAAATTTTAGACTTACCAAGTCTTAGAGACTTGGTAGGTCTAAACAAAAAGCCCGCAATACCTAAGTACTACGAGCTTTTCTCCAAACCAACTTTTGAGAAATAAGATTGAAAACACCCCGCTCAAGACTTTTTCATAATCTTAGGTCTTACATCTTATGTCTTAAATCTTACATCTAACATCCTAATGAAATTGTTCTGCTTCAGTACTTCCAGCCATTGCTGTAGTAGAAGACTGGCCTTGTTGTACCGTGTTTTGTACCGCATCGAAGTAACTTGTCCCAACAAATGATTGGTGTTTCGCTGCTTTAAAACCGTGCGCTTGTAGAGCGAATTCCCTTTCTTGCAACTCACTGTATCCTTTCATACCTCTTTCTTTATAAGCTTTACTTACTTCGAACATAGATGTATTTAATGCGTGGAAACCCGCTAAGGTAATGAACTGGAATTTGTAACCCATCGCAGCAATTTGCTCTCTGAACGTCAACATATCTTCATCACTTAAGTTCGCCGCCCAGTTGAATGAGGGCGAACAGTTATAAGCCAACATTTTATCTGGGAATTTTGCGTGCATAGCATCTGCAAATTTTCTAGCGTATTCTAAATTCGGATTAGATGTTTCCATCCAAACTAAATCTGCATAGGGTGCGTAGGCTAAACCTCTATCAATGCCTTGTTCAATACCGTTATTTAAATGGTAGAAACCTTCATTTGTTCTGTCTTCATCTTTGATGAATTTTCTATCTCTAGGATCGATATCACTTGTAATCAAGTTCGCTGCATCAGCATCTGTTCTTGCAATTACTATTGTTGGTGTTCCCATGACATCTGCTGCTAAACGAGCAGCAACCAACTTGTTAATCGCTTCTTGCGTTGGCACTAATACTTTACCACCCAAATGACCACATTTTTTTGCGGAACTTAATTGATCTTCAAAGTGAACACCAGAAGCGCCAGCTTTGATCATCATCTTCATTAATTCGTAAGCATTCAAGTTGCCACCAAAACCTGCTTCAGCATCTGCAACGATAGGAACCAACCAATGAATATCTCCTTCCCCTTCTACGCTTTGAATTTCGTCTCTACGCAACAAGGCATTGTTAATTCGTTCTACCACCTTAGGCACACTGTCTGCAGGATATAAACTTTGGTCTGGATACATTTGACCCGCCATGTTTGCATCTGCGGCAACTTGCCATCCGCTTAAGTAAATAGCTTCCAAACCAGCAGAAACTTCTTGCACGGCTTGATTACCCGTTAAAGCACCTAGACCTGCTATCCAGTCTTGAGAAGTCAATTTATTCCACAAACGTTCAGCTCCCATTTGAGCGATACTGTGCTCAATTTTATAAGACCCTTGTAACTTCACAACTTCTTCCGCACTGTAAGGACGCGTTATGCCTTTCCAACGTGGATTTGTTTCCCAATCTGTTACAATTTTGTTTATTCTTTCTTGCTTTGTCATTTTATAATTTTTAAGTATTAAGTGTTCTTCTAATCTAGTAATTCGTAGGCTGGAAGGGTTAAGAATTCGATGAATTCTTTGTCTTTGATTAGCTCATCGAATAAATGGATGGCTTGATCAAACTTTCCGTTTGCGTAGGCTTCTGCCCCTACGTAAGTTTTTATTTTTTCTAATTCTTCCGGCAATAAGACCTTGTACAGTTCGTAGCTAATTGTTCTTCCATCTTCTAGCTTAGCTCCGTATTTAATCCATTGCCATACTTGAGTTCTAGAGATCTCCGCAGTGGCTGCATCTTCCATCAAATTATAGATAGCTGCTGCACCAACTCCTCTCAACCAAGATTCGATATAAAGAATCCCAACATTGATATTTATTCTCAATCCTTCTTCTGTAATCGTTCCTTCAGGAACGGCGATTAAGTCTAGTTCTGTAACATTTACATCTGCTCTTGATTTATCTAATTGGTTGGCGTTCGGCATAAATTCATCAAAGATGTCCATAGCCACTTTTACCAATCCAGGATGTGCAACCCAGGTTCCATCATGTCCAGCTTTTGCTTCGCGCAATTTATCGTTTTTCACTTTATTCAAGGCCACTGTATTTGCGGCTTCGTCATTTTTAATTGGAATTTGCGCAGCCATACCACCCATGGCATGCACGCCACGTTTGTGACAGGTTTGAATTACTAATTCAGCGTACGACTTCATGAAATGAACCCCCATCCCTATTTGCGCTCTATCCGGCATAATAAAGCCAGGCACATTTCTGAAACGTTTGATGAATGAGAAAATATAATCCCATCTTCCACAGTTTAAGCCTGAGGAGTGGTCTCTAAGTTCATAAAGAATTTCGTTCAATTCAAATGATGCTAAGATGGTTTCAACCAATACGGTCGCTTTGATTGTTTTTTGAGGAATGTCCAAATAGTCCTGAGCGAAAACGAACACATCGTTCCACAATCTAGCTTCTAAGTGACTTTCAATTTTAGGTAAGTAGAAATAAGGACCACTGCCATTCGCTATTAAAGTTTTCACATTATGAAAGAAGTATAATCCGAAATCGAACAAGGATCCGCTCACGACTTCCCCATTCACTAAGACGTGCTTTTCAACTAAGTGCCAAGCTCTTGGGCGGACTAATAAAGTTGCAAGGTCTTCATTTAAATTGTATTGTTTGCCGTTCTTAGGATTCTCATAGCTAATGGTTCTTAGATTGGCATCTCTTAAGTTAATTTGACCTTCAATAGTATTCGACCAGTTCGGTGCATTACTATCTTCAAAATCAGCCATAAACATTTTGGCACCAGAATTAAGGGCGTTGATTACCATTTTTCGGTCTACAGGACCCGTAATCTCCACTCTTCTATCTAATAAGTCTTTAGGTTGCGGTGCACATTTCCAATCTCCTTCACGAATTGCTTTTGTTGCAGGGAGAAATGTTGGCATGAGCCCCTTATCTATGTCAGCCTGTCTTTGCTCACGAAGTTTAAGTACTTCAATTCTTCTTGCATTAAACTTTTCTTGCAGGGCAATAATAAATTCCAAAGCTTTGGGCGTAAGTATTTCTTTGTAGGCTTCTGTAAGAGGAGCTTTAAATGATAATTTCTGTTGATCAACTGAATGCATGTATAAATTTCTTTTGATTGAACAGCCTAAAGATAGCTAGCGAATTTCATTTATTAGCGAATTTTCGCTAGAAAATAAAAATTAAAAGTTTAAGTCATTGATTATCAGAATAAATATGTTTTAAATAGTTAGAGTTACATGTTGGTCATATGACCAACATGGACGGATGGGTCAAAATTTTATTGGGTAGGTTTGTTGGTCATAAGACCAACATAGGCGTTTCGAGTTAACAAAGGCGTTTCGAGTTAGTTGGTTATAAGACCAACAAAGGCGGGAAATCTTGACCCTTCAACTAATCAACTAATACTCAATAGATAGCCTATTCGAATAAACAATCGCTTGATTCAACAATAATTAAGAAATTGTAGGCAGCGCTGAGCTAGTAGGCTCGAATACTTGAGCTGGTCTTGGTTTCATTCCCAACAAATTAAACATGTAATTATCTGTTCCAATTTCTGGATTGGGCGTCGTCAACAATTTGTTACCTGCAAAAATAGAATTGGCACCTGCCATAAAACACAAGGTTTGTTCTTCCATACTCATGATTTCTCTACCTGCAGAAATACGCACTACCGCTTGTGGCATTGTGATTCTTGCCGTAGCCACCATGCGTAACATTTCCCAGACATCTACTCGCTTATTGCCTTCTAATGGGGTTCCTTTGATAGGAACTAAACAATTGATGGGAACAGACTCTGGTTGTTTTGGTAAATTGGCCAAGGTGTGCAACATTCCAATGCGATCTTCGTGGGTCTCTCCCATGCCTATAATCCCGCCTGAGCAAATATTCAAGCCAGAACCAGCCACAGCTGCTAAAGTCTCTAAACGGTCTTTGTAAGTTCTTGTGGTGATGATTTTATCGTAGTACTCATCAGAAGTATCTACGTTATGATTATAAGCGTTTAAACCTGCATCTTTTAATCTTCCTGCTTGCTCTGGGTTTAACATACCTAAAGTGCAACAAACCTCTAAACCTTCTGCACGAACAGCCTTCACCATTTCGAGAACGTTATCGAAATCACGGTTGTCTCTAACCCGTGTCCCCATGCTTGAAATACAGAATCTCGTTGTGCCGTTTTGTTTCGCTTCACGCGCTTTAACTTTCACGTCTTCCAGTTCCATCATTTTGCTTGCCTTCACATCCGTCACATACTTAGATGATTGTGAACAATACGAACAGTCCTCAGGACAACCACCTGTCTTTACAGACAATAAAGTATTGATTACAATCTCACCAACTTCAAAGTTGTTCTTGTAAACTTCACTAGATGCGTACATTAATTGTAATAAAGGTTTATGATAGATTTCGCTGATTTGCGCTTTGGTCCACTTTTCCATATTCACTTTTTAGTAAGCGTAAAGATAAACGATGTTTTGGATTTTATCAGATTTCAGATAACAGATGTCAGATAATAGATAGCAGAGATAGTTTGAATTCGAAAAATCTAAGTATGAAATTCAAACTTTTCGATTGCACAATTAAACAGAGATCAGCTATCAGACTAAAGAAATTATGAACTTTGAGTTTTAAAAGATTTAATAGGACAGCTACTACCGCGTATTGAGATTAGAAGTACTTCACTAACTCCCTTTTGCATTCCGGACCGCTGCTTTATTCTTTAAGAAATGACCTAAGGGAAGCGCGAATGGAAATAGTTTGAAAAAAATGTCCAATTGAGAAGATTAGCAGAAAATTTAACTTTTTGATTTTTAAATCAATTGTTTCCCCAATAACAGTAATGGATACACCAAAATAATCAATCCATCCAAAACCAAGGTGTATTTATATTCGTGACTGTCTTGATTTAAGGAATAAATGATTATTCCCATGATGGTAAACAATGGAATCAATAGCATTGAAGACGTATCAAATAGGAGGAAAATTAATAAAGATAATATAAGGTGTACTAAGGATAAAACTAAGGTACCTTTTAGTCCAAACACCATAGGAATCGTCTTAAGTTTTGGAACTAATTTATCCACCTTCCAATCTCGAATTTCGAAAGGAATCGTTAGCGCTAGAATCAGAAAAAATACAGCTGAAAACCAAATAAAAATTCCTGTGATTTGATATAAAGTCCAAACATCTCCTAAAGCAATCCCTAAGATAAAGACAGCCCATACAAAAGCCACTAATTGGGTTTTAAAGAACCAAAAAGTCCTTAAGCTAAATCGCTCTATCCCCATGTAAATCAAGGAAATAAGCAGTGTAAAAGTCAGAATAACTAACTGAGAAAAACTGACCTGACTTAAGGCGTATAGCAGACTAAGGCTGGCTAGAAACAACAACAGGTAAATGCTGTTTTTATGTTCTCTCATCCAAAGACAAAAAGGACTCGTATTCGCTACAAAATTTAAGCCTTTTAATTTGAGGACATTGTAGCCAATGAAGGTTGCTGAAAACACCAGAAGTAATTCATTAAACACCGGATTTAAATCAAACAGCAATTTGGTACTTAAATAAATACTCAACGCGGCAAGACTGATCCAAGTATTAGAAAAAACAAAGGCATCTAAGATTGGTTTTATTTTTTCCCAAACCATAGCATCAATTACGAATTACGTTGCGTTCCGGCCGACAGGCAAGTTTGCGAGGAAATAACTTAATCTAAATACTTAAAATTGAAATCTGGAGTAAGCTTTAGCAAGGTTTCATAAATCAACTTCGCTGCATTTTCCATATCGTCCATATCCACCATTTCAACCGTGGTATGCATATATCTTAAAGGAAATGAAATCAATGCACTTGGCACGCCTCCGTTAGAGTAAGCAAAAGCATCTGTATCTGTTCCCGTTGCTCTTGAAGCTGCATCTCTTTGGAACGGAATTTTCTTTTCTTCTGCGGTTTCAATAATCAAATCTAACAACTTGTTATGCACTGCAGGACCATAAGTTAAAATTGGACCTCTACCACATTTAAAATCACCTTCAAATTTCTTATCGATCATTGGAGTGGTCGTATCATGAGCTACATCCGTAATAATAGCCACATTTGGCTTGATCGTTTGTGTAATCATTTCGGCTCCTCTTAAACCTACTTCTTCCTGAACAGAATTCACAATGTACAAACCGAATGGCAAGGTCTTTTTGTTCTCTTTCAACATTTTAGCAACCATGGCAATAACCACACCTCCTGCTCTATTATCTAAAGCTCTACCAACGGCATACTTTTTATTGATAATTGTAAATTCATCCTGGTAAGTGATCACACATCCAACGTGAATTCCCATATCTAATACTTCTTGCTTGCTTATAGCGCCACAATCTAAAAAGATAGACTCTGGTTTCAAGTCAGGATCTTTCGTTCCCCCTCTTCTCGTGTGAATAGCAGGCCATCCAAACAATGCTGGAACAAATCCTTTCTTGGTATGTATATTTACTCTTTTTGAAGGAGCAATCATGTGGTCAGAACCTCCATTTCTTTTCACGTAAATAAATCCATCATCTGTGATGTAACTTACGTACCAGGAAATTTCATCAGCATGAGCTTCTATAACTACTTTGAATTCAGCCTCCGGATTAATCACCCCATAAACGGTTCCGTAGTTATCTACTTTATAAGTATCGATGTATTTTTTAATGAAGTCTAACCAGATTTTTTGTCCAGTCCATTCATATCCTGTTGGAGCCGCATTGTTAATATAACTCTCGAAAAAAGCCAATTCATTCTTGCCAAACATTTTTGCCATTATAGTATTTTTGAATAAGTTACAAATATAACAAATAGTTGATTCCTTAGTTTAAAACTTCGGACACTTTTTACAAGGCTTGTCCTTTTTCTTGTATTTCTTACAACATTTGTTCTTTTTTTTGCACGTCGTATTCATGCAATCACTGCGCTTTGCAGGAAGTTCTAGAGAGGAGAAAGAATAAAAAAATTGATCAAAATTGTCCAAGGCTTGCTTATTTAGAACAAATATAAATAAGACTTTTGAACTATCCTAAAAATTGTAAAATTGATTTTGCTTTTATTTCCGTTTCTTCCCATTCCTTCTCAGGATCGGAATCATAAGTTATTGCTCCTCCCACGTGAAAGGACAAATAACCCGAAGTGGCGTTATAGATCAAGGTACGAATGACTACGCTAAAATCGAAGTCTCCGTTAGGTCGCATATATCCGATGGTTCCAGAATACAAGCCTCTTTTACTTACTTCATAACGATCGATCAATTGCATGGCCTTGATTTTCGGTGCTCCCGTCATACTTCCCATAGGGTAAGCATTTTTAAGTGCTTCAAGCGCACTAAGCTCCGGACGCTTAACTGCACTCACCGTTGAAATCATTTGAATAATATTTTCAAATTCGTAAATCCCGAACAACTCTTCTACTTTCACCGATCCTGTCACTGCACTTCTAGCAAAATCGTTCCGCACTAAATCCACGATCATAACATTCTCTGCTCGCTCTTTTTCATCGTTTAAGAGTTGGATTTTAAGTTGCTCGTTCTGAAGAACATCATTCGTTTTTTTAATTGTTCCTTTGATGGGTTGACTTAACAAGCGATCTCCCTTCAATTGGACAAAACGTTCTGGTGAAAAACTCAAAGCGTATTGATTCCCCATTTTTAAAAAAGCGCTAAAAGGTGCTTTCGCTTGCTCATTAATCTGCAAGAAACTTCCCACTGCAGAAAGCTTAACATTTTCCGCATAGAGCTCTCTGCAATAGTTCAGCTCGTAGACTGTTCCTTCTTCAATATCCTGCTTAATGTTTTTTACATTTTCAATATAGCTTTCTTTAGCTACGCGACTCTTCCAAACGATGGATAGCTTAGCGTCTGTTGGCGAGTCATCCTTAAAACTATTTATTTGGTCTAAGATGTTTAAGGCTTCCAGAGTGCTTCTATTAATGGTGCATTTGCCGTCCTTAAAAGTAAGTAGGTAGCGGGGTTCAAAAAAGAAACAAGATGCTAAATTAAGTTGGTCAGGATTATTGGATTCTAAGCGTTCTAGCTCATTTTTTAAATCATAGGAGAAATATCCAAAAATTGACGACTTGGCCTTTTCTTGAAAGGCATTGAACAAATCAAATTGATTGTCTTCCTCTTTTAAACTTAGTAAATTGAGCGCATCCACCGCAAGAAGAAACTCAGTCTCTTGATAGGGGCTTAACTGAAAGTGATTGTCTAAGCAAAGATTGTACTCGAATTGTTGAGCCCAGCGCAAGGCTCTAATTTTGAAGCTTGCAAAGTCATCTAAAACAAAAGAGCTTTGTTCGGACATCTTAAACGAATACCTTTTGTTTTATGATTAACTTTTCTCTTTCGGGACCAGTTGAAATCATACTTACGGGAACGTTAAGGTAATTTTCTAAATAACTTACATAGTCTTGCAATGGATTCGGCAAGTTGCCATAATTATTAGTATCTAAAGTTGTTTTCCAACCTTTGAACCCTTTATAATTACATTGAATGTCATCGTTTAGCTCAAATGGAAGTTCCTTGGTTTCTTTTCCATTCACCGTATAAGAAGTACAAGCTTGAATCTCATCAAAATCATTTAAGACATCCGCTTTCGTTAAGGCTATTTGGGTAACTCCATTCAAGAAAGAAGCGTAGCGAAGTGCTACTAAATCAATCCATCCGCATCTTCTTGGTCGCCCTGTTGTGGCACCAAATTCAAAACCTGCTTTGCGAATTTCTTCCCCAACGGCATCGTTCAACTCCGAAGGAAATGGACCACTTCCGACTCTTGTACAGTATGCCTTGGAGATTCCAATCACTTCTTTAATTCTATTGGGTGCAACGCCTAATCCGTTGCAAGCACCGGCTGCTATCGTATTTGACGAAGTAACAAAAGGATAAGTTCCAAAATCGATATCTAGCATGGATCCTTGTGCGCCTTCAGCTAATATTTTCTTGCCGTTAGCCAAGGCATTATTTACATAATACTCTCCAGCAACAATAGGGAACTTTCTAATCGCTTCAATGCTTTCGAACCAAACTCTTTCTTCTTCTTTGATGTCAAAGTCAAAATCATACATAGAGATGATTTGAAGATGCTTCTCTTTTAATTTTTGGTATCTGCTTTTAAAATCAGGAGCTAAAATATCTCCTACTCTTAGTCCATTTCTTCCCGTTTTATCCATATATGTTGGACCGATACCTCTTAAGGTGGAACCAATCTTCAACTTACCTTTAGCTGCTTCAGAAGCTGCATCCAGTACTTTATGGGTAGGTAAAATTAAATGGGCTTTTTCTGATATCAATAAAAACTTTTCAATATCGACATCCCAAGTTTTCACTTTGGCAATTTCCTCACAAAGCGTAATTGGATTAATCACGACACCGTTGCCGATTAAATTATAGGTATTGTCATGAAGAATTCCAGAAGGAATGGTATGCAATACAATCTTTTCGTTGTTCACTACAAGGGTATGTCCAGCATTAGGTCCACCTTGAAATCTTGCAATTATATCATAATTTGGAGCAAGGTAATCCACGATTTTGCCCTTCCCTTCATCACCCCATTGCATGCCTACGAGTACATCTACATTCATGTGTCTTATTTTAGATTGAGGCAATAGCCTCAGCTTTCGATGCTGCCTGAGGAAAAAGGTTAGACAACTTTGTTATTTTCAATAAACTGGCTAACTGTTCTGGAATATTTACGATAACCATTTCTCCTCCTGCGTTTCTGCTCTTGGTTAAAACAGTCAATAAAACAGACAATCCTGTACTATTAATATATTTCATGTCAATTAAATCCAAAACAAATTTGTTGCTATTGTTTTCAATACTAATTGCCACAGATTCTAAAATAGGCTTTGCGTCTTTTTCTCCCAATAAGTTACCGCTTAAATTAAGTATGGTAATTCCGTTTTCTATTACTCTGCTTATCTCCATAACTATTTTACTTTATTTGCATTTTTCTTTGTTCTACACGAGCTACAATATCCGAACAAATTTAAGGAATGGTGTGTAATTTCAAAATCTAAAAGTCCCCCCATCAAATTTTTAATTTGCTGGATCCTTGGATCACAAAATTCTACAACCTTGCTACATTTTGCACAAATAATGTGATCGTGTTGTTTGTATCCGTATGATTTCTCATATTGAGCTAAGTTCTTACCGAATTGATGTTTCCGGATTAAATCACAAGAATTTAGTAAATCTAAAGTATTGTAAACCGTTGCTCTACTGATATTAAAGTTCTTATTCTTGATATCAATATACAAGGTTTCTGCCTCAAAATGATCTTCTCTGGAATAAATTTCCTCTAAAATTGCAAAACGCTCAGAAGTTCGTCGCAATCCGTTCTTTTCTAAATAAGTAGAAAAAATGTCCTTTACTTCTTCAATAGTTTCTGTATTCGCTAACACCTTGCAAATTTAGTAGATTTTAAATAGTAAGTCTTCAAAAATAGAAACATTTATACATTTTGTTCTTCAGCTACCTCAAACCTAGTAATAGAGACTAAACCTTCAATCGCCTTCATTTGGCTAATTACAATTTCAAGTTGCTCGCTATCCGTAACGTACAACATAATTTTCCCTTCATAAATCCCATCCTTACTTTCGAAGGAAATGGACTTCATATTGATGTGCAAATTGTTAGTAATTATTTCAGAAACCCTACTTATAATTCCCATACTATCAATTCCATTTAATTTCAAGCCTGTAAGAAAAGCCACTTCACGTCGGTTATTCCAATTAGTCTTCACGACCCTATAGCTGTACTTCGACATCAGCTGAACGGAATTCGGACAATTCGTTCGATGAATTTTTATGCCGTCATTAATGGTTATAAATCCAAAAACGTCATCTCCGGGAATAGGGTTACAACAAGGCGCAAAAGAGTAGTCTAGGTGATCAGAGCTCTGCCCCATGATAATCAACTCTGCGTTCTTAGATAAGGTTTTAGCAACCGTTTCTTCAAAGTTGTCCTTTTTAACCTGAACTTTTGGTTTGTTTGGTTTCACTACTCCATGAACAATCTCTAAGTTCTTCAAATCTCCAATCTTGAGCTTATTATTTGCCACTGCTACAAACAAATCCAAAGGAGAACTGTACTTAAAATAGTTTGAAATGGTCCAAAAATTTTCGTCAGAAACATTGATCTTTAATTGCTTAAACTTTCTTTCTAAAATTAATCTACCGTCTTCAGCGATAGCTCGTAACTCGTCGTTTACCGCTTTTTTAATCGCACTTTTTGCTTTCCCTGTAACCACAAAAGACAGCCAATCCTCGCTTGGTTTTTGTTTCTTGGAAGTTAGGATTTCTATTTGATCTCCGGTTTTAAGAACATAGCTCAAAGGAACCAATTTCTGATTCACCTTTGCCCCGATGCATTTATTCCCAATATCCGAATGCACGTCGTAAGCGAAATCCAAGGCCGTTGCATCTCTTCGTAGTCGTATTAAGTCTCCTTTAGGTGTGAAGACAAATATTTCGGCGCTGAACAAGTTCATTTTGAAGTTGTTCACTAAATCCAATGCATTTTGGTCTTTATCGTTTAATAAACTTTGGATACTTGCTAACCAAGCATCTACGCCATCATCTGATTGAGTAGCGGAGCTTCCTTCTTTATATTTCCAATGAGCAGCAACGCCTTTTTCTGCCACCTCGTGCATTCTTTTTGAGCGAATCTGAACTTCTACCCACTTTCCTTTTGGTCCAACCACTGTAGTATGTAAAGCTTCGTAAGCATTTGACTTAGGGTTTGAGATCCAATCCCTCAGTCTTTTTGGATTCGGCCTGTACATATCTGAAATGACAGAATAGACACTCCAACAATCACTTTTTTCGTGATTGAAGTCGCTATCTACAATAATTCGGATGGCAAACAAATCGTACACTTCGTCGAAACTGACGCCCTGCTTCTTCATTTTACTCCAAATAGAATGGATAGATTTAGGTCGTCCGTAAATGTCGAGCTTTAGGTTTTTTTCTAGGAATACTTTATTAAGCGGGAAAATAAAATTATTGATGTAGCGATTTCTAGATCGTTTCGTTTCGTTCAATTTTTTCGATATGAATTTGTACATGTCAGGCTCTCTATATTTCATAGAAAGATCTTCCAACTCAGACTTTAAAGTATACAAACCCATTCTGTGCGCTATAGGCGCATAAAGAAAGTCGGTTTCTGAAGCAATTTTCAGTTGTTTATCCCTCGGCATACTGCCCAAGGTTCTCATATTGTGCAGTCGATCTGCAAGCTTAATTAAGACCACTCTAATATCGTCTGTTAAGGTCAGGAGTAGCTTTCTGAAATTCTCTGCTTGAACCGAACTGTTCAAATCAAAAATTCCTGAAATCTTAGTTAGCCCATTGATTATCTTGGCGGTATCTTTATCAAAGGCATTTTCAATATCTTCAAGCGTCAACTCCGTGTCTTCTACAGTATCATGCAATAAGGCACAAATTATGGCGGTGGCGCCTAAGCCAATTTCCTCACTAACAATTCGAGCTACGGCTATAGGATGAAATATATAGGGTTCACCCGATTTTCGGCGCATACCCGCATGAGATTCTATCGCCATTTCAAAGGCTTGCCTTATGCGTTCCTTGTCCCCTTTCTGAAGTTTAACTTGAATCTTACGCAAAAGCATGCGGTATTCTCCGAGAATCTGTTTTTTCTCATCGTCACTTAACGTAATGTCTTTAGTTTCCGGCATAATTATCTTAATAATCAACTTGTTGATGCTAAACTAATGAATATTGAAGAACTCTAGTATGGTTTTGGTTCATAATTGAAAAAATAATGGAAAATTTGATTTACTCTTCAAATAATCCGTGAAACTTATTAGAAAGAATAATCGTTATATTTGTATTATTGAACGCTTAAAAGTAAAGGTCTAATTGAATTGATTCAATTCAGTTTAAACTGGCTTTTACTTAATTAATTTGTTAAATTACAAGGATGAGCGCGCAACAAATATCAGAGAATAAACTGCAACTAATTCATTGGATTACAGAATTGGAAGATGCCAAGCTTATAGAAGAGCTAATGGAATTTCAAGTTAAAAACAACGATATTCCTCAATGGCAGAAGGAAGAATTAGATAGACGAACTAATGACTACGAAAAGAATCCCGATAGTTTTCTTGAATTTAAAGAATTAGCTAAACACATTAAGCTCAAAAAATGAGCTATACTGTGATTTACCATATTTTACTACATCAAGATATACAAGATGCCGTTGATTGGTATAATGAACAACAAGGCAAACTTGGTAACCACTTTACTTGAATATCAAAGTTCAAATTCAAAAAATTATTTAAAATCCTTTTGCTTTCAGTTTAAATTATAAGAAAATCAGAAGTACACTTGTTTCTAAACTCCCTTATGCCATTCATTATTATGTAAGTAAGAAGGATAAAGCAATAATTATAAAAGCTGTTTTTTACCCTTCTCGAAGTCCTAAAATATGGACTAAAAGATAAACCTTAGTATTTCAAACCATATTTAAAATAAATTACCTGGCTCTCCGTAGCATTAGTGCAACGGATGCTACGGATTTTAAATAAGCAGTAGCTACATGCCTACGGCAGTTAAATCTAGCTGCGACTGACCAACTTAGCTTCAATACAAAAATCTGAAAAAGGAAAAGATATGCGCTCCTTCATCTACTTTGTTTTTCACATTATTATTTCTAATCGTGATAGACGTAGCTGAAAGCTACTTACAATTTTAATATCCTTAGCAATCCCATCTATCCATAGTTTGTCTCCCCTACCTCTGTCTGAATACTTCACACCTAAGGCAGATAAATTCAGCTTCGGACTTCCTGCTATTACATCTGGACTATAGGATTGACGAATGTATCTCTCAATGGTTCTTTTCATCTTATAAGTAAGCTTGGTATGTTTAGGTTTTATCTTCTTACGTCTATCACTAAACTCTTGGACTAGCTTTGGTTTATATCTAACGGATTTACCTCCTTTAATAACTGAAGAGTTCCTTTATACTTCTCTACTAATGGTACTATAATGTACTCCTATGGCTAAAGAAATTTCTCTTAAAGTTTTATCTGCTTGCAACATCCTTGATATTACCTGCCTATCTTTTTCATCTAAATGCTTATATTTACTCATGTTGTTAACGCAACGTTTTAGTACCTGGTAGGAAATTACAAATAGATGTAATTTCCTACCTATTTTTTGTTGCACTTACTACTTAAACTTAGGAATCTTTGTCATGTTCAAAACATTATAAAAGAGTATTTTTTTAAAATAAAAAGAACAAAAATTCTCTTGCTTTTTACAAATTAACACTATCTTTGCACCCGCTTTACAAGCGAAGTTCATTAATATGCGGGTATGGTGGAATTGGTAGACACGCTAGATTTAGGATCTAGTGCCGAAAGGTATGGGGGTTCGACTCCCTTTACCCGCACTCTTAAAAAGAAAAAATCACAATCGAATTTCTTAATCAAAATTACTATCTGTGCAAATTATCAAAGAAAATGTAGATAGCTTAAATGCTATTCTTAAACTTCAAGTAAAGAAGGAAGATTACGAGCCGAAAATCAAACAAGCAATAAATTCTTACAGAAAAAAAGTTGAACTTAAGGGCTTTAGAAAAGGTCAAGTTCCTTTAGGTGTAATTAAAAAAATGTATGGCAATCACATTGTTGCGGATACAGTGAACGATATGTTGAACGAACAAGTAAACAACTACATCGTTGAAAACAAAATTGATGTTTTAGGAAATCCTTTACCTAAAAATGGACAAACCTTTGATTTGACTATTGACAACATTAAAGACTTCGAATTTGAATATGAGATTGGTTTGGCACCAGAATTTGAACTAACTTATTTTAAGAATAAACCAACTTTAGAAAAAGAAGTAATCGATATTTCTAAGAAAATGGTGGATGAAGAAGTGGACCGCGTTAGAAAACGTTACGGTAAAGTAGAGAACGTAATTGATTCCATGCAAGATGATGATATGTTGACGATTCGCTTTGACGAAATTGATGAAAAAGATCAAGTCATTGAAGGTGGTGTAAGCCACAGTGCACCTATCGCTTTAAACATGTTGAAAGACGTCAACCTGAATAAAGAAGTTAAGAAACTGAAGAAAGGGGATACTATCCTCATAAGAGACTTAATTAAAGCTTTTGAAAAAGAACCAGCTGAATTAGCAAAGCAGATTTTAAATCTCCCCTTAACTCCAGAAAAACTTCCTGAGGTACAAGCTACTTTAGAAGAAGTAAAAAGAGTTATTCCTGCAGAAATAAATGAAGAATTCTTCAAAACAATATACGGAGAAACGGGTGAGGTTAAAACCGAAGCGGACATGCGTCAAAAAATTGAGGAAGAAATTGCGCAGTACTTCTCGAAGCAAACAGACCAAAAACTTTACAACAAATTGGCCGAAGCTTTAATTGAAAACACAAAAATGGACTTCCCGAGTGCTTTCTTGAAACGTTGGATTAAGTTGACGAATGAGAAACCAATCAGTGAAGAACAAATTGAAAATGAATTCCCAGCCTTCGAAAAGAACTTAAAGTGGAGTTTGATCGTAAAAAAGGTAAGTAAGGAGAATAAAGTTGATGTAAGTATGGAGGAAGTGAAGCAACGAACTGCTGAGCAAATACGTCAACAAATGATGAGCTACGGTATTGGTGAAATGCCTGATGAAGAAATGGAAAAATTCGTAGCGAACATGATGGCAAGAAAAGATCATGCTACACAAACGCGTGAAACTTTATTAGAGGAAAAATTGTTCGATTATTTCAAAGAACAAATAAATACTAAGAATAAAAAGATTAGTTTAGAAGAATTTTACAAACAATAGTCTATGAAAAATTTTGATAAAGAGTTAAGAGATTACGCAACTAAACACAAGGGAATTAGTGGTTCTGTTTATGACCAATACTCGTCGGTTCACAACTACATGATTACGCCAAACATAATTGAAGAGCGTAAAATGAACGCCGTTTCTATGGACGTATTCTCAAGATTAATGATGGACAGAATTATTTTCCTAGGAGTTCCTATTGATGATGATGTTGCGAACATTATTACCGCTCAGTTGTTATTCCTAGAGTCGATTGATGCAAAGAGCGACGTTCAAATTTACATTAATTCTCCTGGAGGAGGCGTTCATGCTGGGCTAGGGATTTATGACACCATGCAATACATCAATCCAGATGTTGCTACTATTTGCACAGGAATGGCTGCTTCGATGGGCGCTGTATTGTTGTGCGCAGGTACAAAAGGAAAAAGAACTGCCTTAAAACACAGTAGAGTAATGATACACCAACCCTTAGGTGGTGCTGGTGGAAAAGCAAGTGATGTTCAAATTACGATTAACGAAATCAGAAAGATTAAAAAAGAATTATACGACATCTTAAGCGAACATTCTGGCCAATCTTATGAAAAAATTGAAAAAGATTCGGATAGAGATTTTTGGATGCGCTCTGAAGAAGCAATGGAATACGGGATGATTGATGAAGTCTTGATTCGTAAAAAATAATTTTTAACTTCATCTAAAATTACGACATGAGTAAAAATAGTAAAATATCGACTTGTTCATTTTGCGGAAAAGCAAAAAGTGAAGCACAATTATTAGTATCTGGCTTAGACGCTAATATTTGCGATAGTTGCGTTGAGCAAGCACAACTCATTGTTAATGAAGAAGTCAATAAGAAATCTACTTCAAATTTTAGATTTAACTTACCTAAATCGATCAAGCCAAAAGACATTGCAGCTTTTTTGGATCAATACGTTATCGGTCAGAATGATGCAAAGAAAGTAATTGCCGTAGCGGTTTACAACCACTACAAAAGATTAAACCAGAGAAAGGATGAGGATGTTGAGATTGAAAAATCAAATATTCTTTTAGTGGGTAGAACGGGAACGGGTAAAACCTTATTGGCTAAATCCATTGCTCGATTCTTAAATGTTCCTTTCACCATCGTAGATGCGACTGTCTTTACAGAAGCGGGGTATGTTGGTGAAGATGTAGAAAGCATTTTATCTAGATTGTTGCAGATATGCGATTACGACATTCAAGCGGCGGAAAGAGGCATCATTTATATTGATGAAATTGATAAAATTGCTAGAAAATCTGACAATCCATCCATTACTAGAGATGTGTCTGGTGAAGGCGTTCAACAAGCCTTACTTAAACTCTTAGAAGGAGCTGAAGTATTAGTTCCGCCTCAAGGAGGACGGAAACATCCAGATCAAAAAATGGTCAAGGTAAATACACAAAATATTTTATTCATTTGTGGAGGTGCTTTTGACGGTATAGAAAAGAATATTGCGAAAAGAATGAATACTTCGGTATTAGGATTCAAAACGCAATTGGTTCCTTCTGAGAAAATAGATAGTGAAACCTTGTTACAATTTATTAATCCGGAAGATTTGAGAACTTTTGGTTTAATTCCTGAGTTAATAGGTCGAATTCCTGTAGTTTCTCATTTAGACCCTTTAGACAAAGAAGCCTTATTCAATATTCTTACAGTTCCTAAAAATGCTCTTGTTAAACAATATCAAAAGCTCTTTGCTTTAGAAGGAATTGATTTCAAGTTCACAGAAGGAGCTTTAAATTTCATTACTGAAAAAGCACTGGAATATAAGTTAGGCGCAAGAGGACTTCGTTCTATTTGTGAGGCGATCATAACAGATGCCATGTTTGAATTGCCTTCTGAAGATGTTAAATCTTTTGAAGTAGATTTAGACTATGCCAAAGAAAAATTAAGCAAATCAAAATTAAGCAAGCTCATCAAAGTAGCTTAATGCTTCTTCCTTTATTTTAAACTAAATAGTTTCTAATTCGTTTCTATTCTGCTTATTATAATCTAGAATTAGTCTGATGCTTGTATCGCTTGGTTTGCGAATTTCAGAATTTAGCAATTTCTTAATTTCCAAAATACTAGCTTGAGCTTCTTTCAACTGTTCGTCAAAAAACAGGCTCGCCTCTAAGGCTTCTATTTTTTCACTGGGAAGTTCCTTGTAGTTATAAAGTATTAAATCGTCAAAAGTAAAGTTTGTAATCATAGGAGTGTTTTTTGTTTTAATTACTTACAGAACGTCAAGTAAAAAATAATTATTGCACGAAATGCTCAAAAAAAGATTTTTTTAAATAAGAATCCTTAGTTTACTTCTATTCTAAAGGATTAATTATCATTTTTGCAGAACCATGAAGTTTGAATTAGTATCAAAATTTAGTCCCAAAGGAGATCAACCCAAAGCGATTAATGAATTAGTAAGAGGAATTGAATCTCAATTAGATTCTCAAACTTTATTGGGCGTGACAGGATCTGGAAAGACCTTCACTATTGCGAATGTAATAGAGCGCACCCAGAAGCCTACCTTGATCCTTACGCACAACAAAACATTGGTTGCGCAGCTGTATGGCGAATTCAAACAGTTTTTCCCTAACAACGCGGTAGAATACTTCGTTTCTTACTATGATTATTACCAACCGGAAGCTTATTTGCCTGGATCCGATACTTATATTGAAAAAGACCTTCAAATTAACGAAGAGATTGATAAATTGAGATTAAGTGCCACCGCTTCTCTCCTATCTGGCAGGAAAGATATTATTGTAGTGGCCTCTGTCTCTTGTATTTATGGTATGGGAAATCCAAGTGACTTTGCTAAAGGCATCATCAAGTTGTCTGTTGGACAAGTCATTACTAGAAATGTTTTTCTTTACGATTTGGTATCGGCTTTGTATAGTCGAACAATTACTGATTTTTCAAGAGCTACCTTTAGAGTGAATGGGGACACGGTAGATATTAATGTGCCGTATGCGGATTATGCATATCGAGTAACTTTCTTTGGAGATGAGATTGAAGAATTAGAACGTTTTGATGCCGAAACAGGCAAAACCTCAGAGCAGTTTCAAGAGATAACGGTTTTCCCCGCCAATTTATATTTGACTCCTAAGGATCAAATGAGTTCTTTGGTGACACAAATCCAAGATGACCTCCACAAGCAAGTAGCCTATTTTGTTAGCATTGACAAAAACTTAGAAGCGGCAAGATTAAAAGAGCGCGTAGAATTTGATTTAGAGATGATAAAGGAATTGGGCTATTGTTCAGGCATTGAAAATTACTCGAGATACTTGGATAAAAGAAATGAAGGGGAACGTCCTTTCTGTCTAATTGATTACTTTCCTGATGATTTCTTAATGGTCATAGATGAAAGTCACGTGACGCTGCCTCAAGTACGTGGTATGTATGGTGGTGACCGATCTAGAAAAACAAACTTGGTAGAATATGGTTTTAGACTTCCTGCAGCATTAGATAATAGACCCTTAAATTTTCAAGAATTTGAAGGCATTATGAATCAAAATATCTTTGTAAGTGCCACTCCGGCCGATTATGAATTAGAAAAATGTGAAGGGATTGTAGTGGAACAAGTTGTTCGTCCAACAGGTTTGTTAGATCCCCCTATTGAAGTGAGGCCAACGCAAAATCAAATAGATGATTTATTAGAAGAAATTAGAAAAAGAAGAATCATCAATGAACGGGTTTTAGTGACCACACTAACGAAACGTATGGCTGAAGAATTAGCCAAGTACTTTGCAAAAATGAGTGTGCGTTGCCGTTACATCCATTCCGACATAGATACCTTAGAACGCGTGGAGATTATCAGAGATTTAAGACTTGGGAAATTTGACGTCTTAATTGGTGTGAATCTTTTAAGAGAAGGCTTGGACATTCCAGAAGTCTCCTTGGTTGCCATATTAGATGCGGACAAAGAGGGCTTTTTAAGAAACAAGCGTAGTTTGATTCAAACATCAGGAAGAGCTGCTAGAAACGTGAACGGATTTGTAATCATGTATGCGGATAGAATAACAAGAAGCATGCAGGATACCATGGACGAAACGGAGCGAAGAAGAGCAGTGCAAATTCAGTACAATATAGATCATAACATCACACCAGAAACTGTGTACAAATCGAAAGAGGATATTATGAAATCTGGTTCAATTTTAGACTTCATGAATGGCAACAAGAACAGCTTAGAACAACACGTAGACCTTGCATTCGCTGCAGAAGAAGGTGAAACTTATACAGACGAAAAGAAAATGCTGAAGAAAATTGAAGCGGTAGAGAAAGCAATGAAAAAAGCAGCTGGCCAAAAAGATTATCTCGAAGCAGCAAGGCTTCGTGATATGCTCTTTGGTTTAAAAGCTATTCATCAAGAAAAATTCTAAATTAGTTCGTCGCTTTCACTTTAAATTCTGTTCTTCTGTTTAACGCACGACCGTCTGAATTATCACTTCCGTCTTCCATTGTTTCAGAAGCAACTGGATTAGATTCACCATACCAATTCTTAATAATTCTATCTTTAGAAATGCCATTAAAAGTAATGTAGTTAGCGGCTGCTTCGCACCTTCCCTTACTTAATTCTAGATTGTAGTTAGGATCTCCATTGCCATCTGTATGTGCATTTACTTCTACTTTTACTTTGGGGTATTCCTTTAAAAATGCAATTACTTCCTGCAAGGTTTTTGGTGCTTTAGGGGTTAGGTTAGCTTGATTGTATTCGTAATAAATAATACCGATTACTTGATCGTCAAAACGCTTTCTCTCTTTAAAAAACAGGTCATATTGCAAAGTGTCAGATTTCCTTAAATCCTTTGTCGTGAATTGCAAATTCACCTCTTCAAAATCTTCATTAGACGCACTTAACACATAATCGCTTTCTTTATCTAAAGGAGCAAAGAAAAGTCTGCCGTCGTAACTAATTTTTTCTACTGTTTGATTCGTTAAATTTTTTAAGGTAACTATCGCTTTTTGGACTAAAGCTCTGCCATCTTTATTTTCGGCATAAACCAATCCTTTAACTGATAAATTGATTTGAGTGGTTCTTACTTCAAATATATCATCACAACAAGTCGCATTTCTAAAGCTTGTGGTTCCCTCTCTGTTTGAAACCAGGAAGCCAAAGGCTCCATCGGCATCAAGGATGAAATCATAATCATCAAGGCTAGAATTTACTGGTGTTTCCATGTTTATTGGCTCCAACCATCCATCTTCTACTTTTTCACTTTTAAACACATCAAGTCCACCTAAGTTAGCTTTTCCATCCGTACTATAGTAAAGCGTTTTCGTTCCTGCATGATAAAATGGACTCAGGTCATCATATTTAGTATTCACCGGACTGCCAAGATTTATAGCGGGTCCGAAATCTGAACCTTGACCTTTTATAGCATACCAAATATCTTTGCCCCCTTTGCCAGAAGCTCTGTCAGAAGTGAAATATAGAATTTCTCGCCCATCTTCCTGTACAATTTGAGGATACGAATTATTGCTATTCTCTTCGTTAATTGAAGTATTCAATGGCAAAGGATTTGTCCAAACACCCATTTCTAGATCACTTTTAAAAATAGCACAATTGTTATTTTTTTGCTTATCGAAAGAACATCTTGTGAAGTAGATTACTTTGCCATCTTGGGTGAAATTTGGATTGCAAACGTAGTAATAACCCTCATTTAATATTGAAGAAAAATTCTGAGCATAGTTGTATTGGTCTTGATACATTTCTACACTGTAGAGCTGCGCAATTTCATGAGTCTCATTTGTCGGATCTGAAGATGAACTTGTAATTTTAGAATAGACCAATTCGTTCTGTCTAATTTCTGGTCCAAAGTCTGCAAAAGGTCCGTTAACATTTTCTCCAGGATTTGAAACCACATAACTTGGTTCCTCAACGATCAATTCCAATGCATAGTCACAACCTTTAACTTCTAATCTAGCTTTCGTCCGTTGATAATCTAGGTTTACATTTCCTTCTGCATCTTGAATGAACTCCTTGAAGGTCGCTTTGGCTTTTATATAATTTGCCTGATGTTTGTAAGCCAATGCAAGGTAATACTTCGCATCATTAAATTTCTTCTTCTTAGTGGGAAAAGTTAATGCTTCGTTGAAGTACTTTTGCGACAAAGGATAATCGCGAACTTGAAACGAACTACTGCCTAATTTATAGTTCAAGATTCCTTTAAGTTTTTTCTTTTTCGTTTTGTCCAGTGCTGCGGTATAATATTTAACAGCCCTATACGTATTGCCGTCATAGAAAGATTTATCTCCATTCTTCAACAAGGCCTTAGCTCCGCCAGTATATGTTTCCTGATGTATTTGTAGTAATGATTTTGTTTCTTCTTTTACTTCTTTTTCGGGGATTACTTTAGCCACTTTCTCAGCTTTGACTTTGTCCACTTTTTCAGCTTCCACCTTAACTTCCTTTTCAACTTTCATCTGGTCTTGTTTAGGAGTTTTAGTTTTCTTCGCTTTCTCTTCTAGCCCAGCACCTTCATCTAGAAGCTGTTGAATTTGTTCCTTTGATTGTCCATAAGTTTTATCAATCGTAAAAATACTCAGTATTAAAAAAAAAAGGATCACATAATTTTTCATTTAAATTAATATTTAGCTTACAAAATAAGAGAAATTAATCTATTTTTTTTTCAATTTGTTAAA
>Ga0209390_10001050_pt1 | contig 54575 bp, 46 predicted proteins | sample BON01_FD_187212 | JGI IMG/M metagenome (GOLD analysis project Ga0209390, IMG submission 187212) | Freshwater microbial communities from Lake Bonney liftoff mats and glacier meltwater in Antarctica - BON-01 (SPAdes) (version 2) | ecosystem: Environmental > Aquatic > Freshwater > Ice > Glacier...
GAACAATACAACAAAAACTGCGGCCCCTTCATCTGGACCAAGGGCCCGGAAAAACTCAAACGCATCATCGAGCTCACAAAAAACTACCAGAAATCATTGCACACAAACTAACGGGCCGATGCACTAGTTCCGGCACGACCCACAATTCATTGTGCGGTCGCGGACCCCGAAGCCAGCACGCGAACGCCGCCTCGGCGAACGGAAGATAGCCCCTGAATTCCCTGGTGAGATTTCCGCGGTCGTCCGTCACCGGGACCTGGCAATGGTCAATTTATTTGAGATTCTTGATCGCCGGGAGGTTGAGCAAGTAATCACGGCGTTGGTCGGCGAATTCTTTCAGACTGATGCCCTTCTGTTTGCCACGCATTCCCTCGGTCTCGAACTCGCCGCTGAGCGACTGCTCGAACGCCTCGTTGGAATCCAGCTTGCGGGTGTCGATGAGCACATCCTCCGCGATCAACGCGTGGTGCGCTTTCGCAACCGGACCGAGCTTGTTCCAATCAAGCCAGTTTTCCGCGATGTCTTTCACGTAGCCGAGATAACGCGTCTTCAGTTCAGGAACAGCGAGCAGTTTGCTGATCAGCGGTTTGTTCGCGTCGTTCTCCGCCATCAGAGGATCAAGCGCGAATCCTTCGACGCCGAAGCCGGGACCGCCCGGTTTGAGGAACGTCTCGTTGGCGTCGTGCGGGACCAGATGAAACCGGCCGCCGGTGTCGAGATAAAGGTTGTAGTCGCTCGTGCGAATCCAGTAGCCGTCGTTGTTGACCAGAACATTTTCGAGCGCGATAAATTTCAGCGCGCCATCAAGGTCGAGAACCGGTTCGAGGGCCGCCTCAAGTTTGTCGGGAGGCGTGTTGTTGAGAATCTTGGTCAGGTGGATCAACGCATCCCAGGACTCCGCTTTGTCCTTTGACTTGATGCGGTAGAATTTTTTGTATTCTTCCACGTCGTCACCGAGGTAGGCGAGGTTCGCCTGACCGCGCGGATTGCCAGGCGTTTTCCAGCGGGCTCCTTTGCGCGAATCGAAACCGTCTCCGGTCATGTCCTTGTTGAACTGCTGGGCGTTGACGTAGATGCCCCAGTTCTCACCGTTGATCACGACCCTCACGAAGTTCGCCTTCGGAGTCGGGAGGTAATTTCCCGAAATCTGATACGAGAGAACCGTCCGCAGAAATGATGCGTCGGTGTGCGAGTTCAGCAGGTTCAACGTCTGGTAACCGTCGATGTCCTGCTTGTCGTGAATGAAATCGACCGACACGTTCAACGAACGTTTGCGGCCTTCGCCCACAGTGAAGAACGAGGATGCGCCGCGAAAGTGGACGCCCACGTCTTCGTAAGTTTTTCCATCGACCGTCAGCTTCGCGAGCATCTCGATGTCGGTGTTGTTGAACGCGGCCATCTCCTTTTCCCAGTCGGCATTTTCGAAATCGAGAAAGAGCGGGCGGACGACGCCCGGGTCGTAGAACGGCCGGCCAGGATAATTCTTCACGTCAGCGGGCGACAGTTTGATGCCCTGCTCCGGCGGGGTCTGATCGCCACCACCACCAAAGCGCGGCCCGCGACGCCCACCGCCGTTCTTCTGTTCTTCGGCCAGAAACTCAAGGGCTGCCTTGCGTTCATTCGCGTTCAGCCAGCCGTTGCCGTCCGTGTCGAACTGGACAACGATTTCACGCTCACCGCTCATCATGCCGCCGGGACCGCCACCACCAGGGGGACGACCGCCCTGGCCGGGGCCGGGCTGCGCAAGAATCAAGCAAGGGGGAAGCAGCAGAAATCCGGCTGAAACGGCGGCGAGTGCAAATCGAAAACGTTGAGGAGAAAGCGGGCTGTTCATCGTAATTTCATGTTGTTCCCGTAAGGACGAATCTTGTGACGGACAAGTTACAAAGTTGAAACGGAACTCCTGCGTAAATCTGAAAGCGAACGTTTGAAACTGCGGGCAACACGAACGGGGCAACCGCTGGTCAACGCTTCTCTCCAATCAAAAAACTGACGGTCGCCGTATCGTTCACGCGACCAGGCAAACCTGCACTTCGATCAGATCATTCACCAAGTGCATACCGACGTTTTCGAAGAATTTCCCAGAACCGTAAATGCTGTTCCACAATGTGCGATCAAAGACGAACGCCGCCTGCGCTCCGAAGCGGGAGTTTGCATACAGTCCGGTTACTGCGGTCAAAACGAGCGGATGCAATTTCCCGCGCAGATTGAGTTCACCTGAGATCCGCACATTCGGCACCCCGGGCGTGGCGCCGGGGAGGGCCTCGACCTTGAGCATCTTGAAGCGCGCTTCGGGAAAGCTGTCCACGTCGAAAAAGTCGTCGCTCTTGAGATGATTGATCAGCACCTGGTTGATCTTGGAATCGGGAATGTCGGAGCAGGTGATCGCGTTCATATTGATCACGAATTCGCCCCCCACGAGCGTGCCGTCCTTGAGTTGAACCCGTCCGGTTTTTAGGCCGATGGTTCCCCTGTGTTTGTTCAACAGGTTACGACCCAGCCATTCCACCCGGCTCTCCCCGAGATTGATCTGGAATATTCCGGTGGGCAGATCGGCGGCGGGGTTCGCATCGTTGCCGTCGACCGGTTGACCTGACGTTTGCCAGTCGCGCAGCCCGCCGCGAAACTCCCGCACATCGGCGAATCCGGCGCGGCCCAGTTTCCCGGCGGCCAGCCGCGACTCGTGACTGTCCGAACTGTCTCCATAGACAATGATGGGCCGGTCCTTCGCACATCCGAGCGCCGCGAGATCCTCGAGAAAACTGACCTTCAATACACTCGCGTTCTTTACGCTGGGAAGCCGGCCCGCGTTGAAATCCTCATCCAGCCGGACATCGATTACATCGATTTCTGACGTCCCGTTTTGCAACGCCACCAGTTCTTCGAGCGTGATGATTTTCATGAGGGTGAAGGGGATGATGGAATTCAGTTCGTGCAAGCCCGCGCCCGCACATCGCGATGATGGGTAGGTGGAGTGAGTTCTCCGAACGAACTTTGAGCGCAAGGGGCGGCCTCGATTCTCAGACGTTCTCTCGCCCGTGCCCCAGACCCTTCGGCGGTTCGTCTTCTTCCTTCATGCGGGACGGAACAGGATTCAGAGGTTCCCCCGAGACATCGAAGGCTCGTTCGGAGAACTCGCCCCACCTTTCGCCATCCGGCGCATCCGGTTGACCCTCACTTTCAAACGCGCCCGTTCCAAACAGGAAACTTGTCAGCCGCACACAACCGGCTATCGTCAAACGCATCATGAGAACGCCGAGGGCCAACGCTCCTCACGTCGGGATAAACTGAGTTTGGCTCGTTAGCTTTATTCGAGTTGCACGTGTTCGCGTTCCACACAGAACTCTCAGCAGCGGCGGTTGCTGCAGGAATCACAATCGCGGGTTTCATCGTATTCAGTATCTGGAGCCATCGGTTTGGAACAAAAGCCATCCAGAAGTGGGCGGTCGCAAACGGCTTTCAGCTAGTCAGCGCACGGTGCAGGACACTTGTTCCACACTGGCATTCATTGCAAAGCCGACGGTTCCAGTTTTTCCGCGTGAACGTACGCAGCGAATCTGGCAGGGAGCACAGGGAGCACAGGGCGTGGAGGTGTCTCGAGTCGGATTGCGACACTCCGGATATCGTCGACGTGATTTGAAACGACGAGCCCCCCAGTTGAATGACCTCAATTAAAACGGTTGGACGAACAAGGCTGTGTCAAATTTCCATGAATCCGTTTTCAATGCGCCTGCAAAAACTTTAGCAGCTCGATCTTCTCCCGTTCGTTCAACGCATCGAGCAGACCTTCCGGCATCATTGATTTTTCGGTCAGCACGCTGGAAACGATGTCGGCGCGCGGGATCACCACGGGGCCGCCGGTGTGGTGCAACGTCACCGCGCTCGCCGTGTCGCCCATCATCAGGCCGGAGATCACATCACCGCTTTTGGTTTCCACCGTCATCAGCTGGAAGTCCTTCCCCACGACCGCATCCGGATCGACGATATTCTCGATGAAGTAACGCGAACCATGTTTGCCCGCGCCGGTCAGTTCCGGTCCCAGCCGCACGCCCACATCTCCGACTCGATGACACGGCGCGCACAGCGTCTGAAAATGTTTGAACCCCGCCTGCTCGCTGTAGGCCCACAACGGAGCTTCACTGAACACCGTGTTCAGCCGTTCGATCTCCAGTTGTTTTTCGGCGGGTGTGGTCTTGATGGGACCCCAGATTTTCGCGATCTGCCCGTCCACTTCCGGACTGTTCAACTGGCTCAACTGCCGCACGTGAAACGCCGACAACGCGTTTCGAGGGACGACCTCGTTGCCGATGGCGACCAGCAGCGGAATCGCGTACGATGCGCGACTGGTCAGGGTATCAACGGCGGCCGAACGTTCCGACGGTTGCAGAAAGTTGAACCGCGTGAGAATCGCCGGTGGAATACGCGCAGAATTGAAGCGCGCCAGTAGACGCAGGGTCTGCAGCCGGAACTGATCTTCATCCAGCAGGTTCAGAAAAACATCCAGCGACTGCTTATCCTGCGCGCGGCTCAACACGGCGAAGGCATGCGCACGCGCGGCGGGATCCGCGCTGAATCGCGCCAGCGTATCTCGCAGCAGAGCGAACGAGGAATCGTCCCCAAACACGGCCGCAAGCTGCTGCGTCAGCCGACGAACCTCCGCATCAGAACTCAGGTCGAGCACGCCGGCGGTTTTTCGCCACGCCTTCGGCATCGGCAGATTCGCGCGCGGCTCCATCGCCAGCCAGAGCCCGGTCAGGCGCTTGAGCAAAGCGTCACCGCGCAGTTCGCCGAGTGACCCGATCGCCTGGTCCAGATTCTCCCCTTCGAGCGCTGCCGCGTACCAGTAAATCCAGTCGGCGAGCTGCGGCATCTTGGTTTCGCGCGCAATCGTCATCGCCGTGGTCAGTCGTTTCCTGGCCACCGCTCCGGTCGCGGCCGGTGACGACCAGACGGTCGCCATGCCATGCCAGAGCAGGTACGGCAGGATGCGGTCATCGGCGTCCCTGGCGTGTCCCGCCAGGTTTGCGATGAGCGCCCACGCCGTGTTTTCCGGGACACGCTGAACTGCCGACGCCAGATAACGGCGAACAACCGGCGAAGGTTCGTCGAATGCGATCCGGACGAATTCGTTCTGCATCACGCCCGAAACATTCCGGGCTTCGCACGCGAGCTGTATCGCCCACGCACGAACGAACGGATCGTCATCCCCCAGCGCGCTCCGGGATTCCGCCTCCGTCAATCCGCCGGTCAGATGCCGCGTCCACAGCGCGTTCAACTGCACCTGTGGTTCGCGGGAGTCCAACCGGCTGCGAATCTCCGCGACAGCGAGGGAGGCGATCTTTCCGCTGAGCGATCGCTCGTTGAGCAGACGTCGGGCAGTGCGGGCGTACCAGCGGTTCTTGTGATCCTGCAGGTGGACAAGTTCAATGTCCTTCAGCCGACGCAGATCGACGGTGACCGGCCGGTAGGTCTCCTTCCATTCCATGCGGTAGATGCGGCCGTTCGCGCGATCCCACTGTTCGGTGTTGGGATTGTGGCAATGCTGCGGGTCATACCAGTCGATGAAATACACCGCGCCGTCCGGACCGTATTTCAGATCGACCGCGACGTAGTTTGGGTCGGTGCAGAACAGCACGTCCTTCCCCGCGTGAACCGTGTCGTAACCCGAGCCCAATGGTTTGTTAATCTGTTGATTGATCTGGTGACCGCCAAGATTGTGCGTGAAGAGGTTGCCGCGATATTCATCCGGCCAGTTGTCGCCGAGATAAATCATCGCGCCAACGTGCGAATGACCGCCGTAGATCGCGTCGCTGCCGCGCTCGCCCGCGCCCCCGGCTCCGTGTCCGTAACGCGCGGAAGCCAGCAGGTAATTGCTAAATTCAGGGTACGCGGCGGGTGGATTGGCAATGATGAACGGCGCGTAGTTGCCGTTCACCTGGTTCCAGAATTGACCGCCCTGAACAATGTGCGTCGTCGGCCCCCTGCCCCAGTAACTCCGGCAATGCGTCATGAACATCTGCCCGTGTTCGTCGTAGTCCATGCCCCACGGATTGCTGCCACCGTTGGCAAAAATTTCAAACTGATGACGAACAGGATGAAACCGCCAGACGCCCGCGCGCAGTTCGGGGCGGTCTTCGATTTTTGTTTCCGGCGTGCCGATCCGCGCGGTGTTGAACACGCCTTGAATCCCGTACAACCAGCCGTCCGGTCCCCACATGAAACTGTTCAACGTTTCGTGCGTGTCCTGATAACCGAAACCGTCGAGCATCAGCATCGGCGGGCCGTCGGGTTGGTCATCGTGATCCCGATCAGGGATAAACAGAAGCTCCGGCGCGGCCCCGACCCACACGCCGCCATAACCGATCTCCAAGCCACTGACGAGATTCAGCCCCTCGGCAAACACGCGGCGGGTCTCGAAGCTGCCATTGCCATCGCGGTCGGTCAGAATGACGATGCGATCAAGGCCTTCGCCTTTCGGACGTTTGGCCGGATAACTCAGCGCCTCGGCCACCCAGATCCGGCCCTGTTCATCGAACGTGAAGGCGACCGGCTGGACCAAGTTCGGTTCGCTCGCCACCACCTCCACCTTGAACCCTTCCGGCACATACATTTGCGCGACCGTGTTTTGCGCCGCCGTCACCGCCAGAGAGCGATCCGGATTCGGCTTGAGATCCAGCAACACCGGGCTGCTCTTCAACCGTGCCGGTTGCGGCAGCGGTTCCTCGGCACCCGCAATCGTGGCGATGAGAAAAACAACGGCCAGCGCGCGCGGCACAATCTGGTGGGCGGAGTACATGCCCGCCAGATTACGAAACCGCCGTCCAAAGTCAAAAGCGCGGTGAGGAAATTGCATCGAGAAAATTTCTGAGTGCCGGGCGTTGCTCCGCGTTTGGAGTCAGTTGGGGGCATCTTTTATCGTCGGTCCCCCGTCTGCTCCCGGACATAGTCATCAACGAGGCGCAGGGTGACCGCCAGATCGGGTTCCACCGGAAAGACTTTCTCGAAGCGCCTGCCTTTGACGCGGCCAGCCACCCGGACTTCGGCGGCGTTGCGATCATAAACGACTTTCACAAACGACTGGTCCTCATCCAGCGGCAATTCGTTTTCCCAAGCGGACAATTGGTCGGCCTGGTTGAAACTCTGTATCGGGCTGGCCGACCAAACCTGCTGTAGAATACTCAACTCGTTGGAGGCTCCGCCACGAGTGCCGCCCGCTGTGTCCAACATGGCGACTTGCACGACGATTCCGTCCTCGACCGGACGAGCGACAAACAGAAACACCAAAACGGCGGCGGCGGCGGCGAAACCCAAAATCCAACCCCAAGACCACTTGTGTTGAGGTTGCTTTTTTTCGGCGGGCTGGCCCAGCGTCTGCCTCACCTTCGACTGCAAACGTCGCCGCGCGTAGCCGGGCAGCTCAACCCCTGATTCCTTGGTCGCGTTCACAAGGGGAAGCGTTTCCTTCGCGGTGCTCACGTCAGTTCGCAACTGTTCAAGATCTTGGCTTAGCTCGGGATTGGCAGCCAGCAATTCGTCCAGTTCCGCGCGCTCGGCATCCGTGGCATGTTGCGCGACGACCTTCATCGCCAGATCGAAAAAGCGTTCTTCATTCATTGAGTTCATCGCAATTCACGCTTGGTTTCTTTCAACTATTTCCCGCTCCAGATGCGACGCATCGCGTCCAGTCCGCGTTTCAAATAGACACCGACCGAACCCAACGCCATGCCCCGATTCGTCGCGATCTCCTCGTAACGCAGTCCGTGCAAAAAGAAATCGGAGAGAACATCGCCCAACGGTGGTTTGAGCGCCGCAAGAGTTTTTCCCAATCGCTCGGCCAGTTCCTTCTGCTCCAGTCCTTCGATCGGCGAATCAGCCGTTCCGACCGTTGAGAACGAATCGATGCCCTCCTCGATGTGGGCATCGAGACTCTCCGTCTGACCGGCCCCGCGTTTCTGAGCGAACTGTTTGCGTAACAAACTGACCGCCCGATGATGCGCAATGCTCGCCGCCAGCGGCCTGAGTTCTTCAACGGTTTTCACAGCGGCAACCTTCTCGACCAATTCTTCCAGCGCTTCGATCGCCACATCCTCAATCTCACCGGGCAGGTAGGGCTTGAGTTTCAACTGCGCCACAGAGAAGACCACCGGCCAGAGATCGTTGAAAACCGCGTCCCACGCATCCGTGTCGCCGGTTCGAAGTGCGTTCAGGTCGGGAGCGCTCATCAGTCAGGCCACGGCATTTCGTGCAACGTGCGACTCCCCGCCCGCCACGCGGAGATTCCTTCGACATGCACCCGGGCAACCCAGCCCAAGCGTTTGATCCGGGTATTGAAGGATGGATGCTTGAGAAATCGTCGGATGAACTCCGCCGCCTCGCGTCCTCTCACATTCAGCCAGACCAGACAGTAACGGCGGTGTGCCAGCTCGGGCCGGTGAAAATCCCGGTCCAAGCTGACGAACGTCGGTTGCGCAAGACGATGGAGCAGTGGAATCAAATTTTTGTCGAGAATTCCGGAGTTTCCCAGTTCCTCACCGACCGACCGGAAACGAATCCGCCATTGACGCAGCAGGCTCCGCTGGCCGGCGGGCAGGTTTTCATCGAGCACCAACATGGAACCCCTTGAACGGCTCGTGCTTCACCACTTGCGGCGCGATGGCCACCGCCTCCGCGATCGATTCATCGGAGATCTTGCCTTCCCATTCCGCCTTGATTTCTTCCCAGGTCAGCCCGTCTTCCAGCTGCTCCAGAACCACCCACACCATGATGCGCGTGCCCTTGAACGTGGGTTGCCCGCCGCAGATCTTCGGATCAGCCACGATGTGCCGACCCAACTCCACCCGCTGACGTTTGTCTGTGACGGTTGCCTTCATATCAATGCACCGGACTATGCGCCGCTTCCGGGCGGGATGGCAAGCCGGGGGATGATTCCTTTGGTGTGATGGACAGCGCGTGGCAAAATGGAACGAAGTTCCAGAATGGAAACGTCCGGTGTTCCGATCCGGGCGACCCCGCCGCGCCAACGACGGTAGGGCGAGACTCCTGTCGAGCCCATTTCAAAGTCCCAAAGGGACGCGACCGCACGGGTGACGCTCCGTTGGAGTTTTGATCAGGGCTCCGCTGGAGCGTCGCCCTACCGTTCCGTTTGAATCGGGATGAAGGGCACACCACGTTTTCAATCGCTCCCGGCAATTCCTTCGGTATCAAAAAAAGTTGTAAGAAGGTTTCCGCGCATTGCGATGTCATGGTCGAAGATCGTTTAACTAAACCAAACAACACAAATACATCATGAAAACACTGACCATACTCGCCCTCGCCGCCCTGATCCTGACCTCCACCGTTGCCGCCCAGGCGGACTGGGTGCGGGGATACGTTCGCTCCAACGGAACCTACGTCGCGCCCCACTACCGGACGCCCGCCAACGGCACGACCTACGACAATCTCAGCTACCGCGCCCCATCCGGCAGCCTTGTGTCGCCGAGAACTCTGCCTTCCTACAGTGGATCAACATTCACCCCGCGCACCCTGCCGAGCACTCCCGGAACCTATGATTCATCCAGCTACGTTTACCGCAATCCCTACGCAGCCACTCCGTCAGTGAGTGTGCGCGGATACACAAAGAGCAACGGCACCTACGTCGCGCCCCACGTCCGGACCCCGGCCAACTACACCGTGACGGACAACCTTAGCTATCGGGGATATGGGACCACCAAAGTGTCCCATCGTTGAATCCAGACGTTGCCGATCAGCACAAGGCAGTTGCACCCGATTGAGACGCTGATATTATTGCGGCAATGGAAGTCAATCAACCGACAGATGACATCAAGCGCCGCCGCCGAATAACGGCGGCGCTTGGACACCACTGAGATGCTTCAATTCATCCCTCCTTGAATCCAGATGAAAAAACCGACAGCCGTCATTGATAAAAACTTCCTTCAAGGAATAGTAGAATTATCGGCTACAGACTCAAAGCTGTCTGACGAACTCATCGCGACGCTGACGGAGAAGTATCAAGTTGTCGTCACGTTGGTATTGATTGAAGAGGTAGTAGCGAACTACGCCAGTCTGCCCACCGACCAGAGGGAACTACCAAGAAAGATGCTCGATAGAATCCTTGCCTTTCACCCGTGCTGGATGGAAACGCCTTTGCAATTGATTTTCAGGGAGTTCATTTTGAAACAGAATATCAACGCCGATCTTGGCCTCGCTCAACCGATGGCCAAATTGGTCTCGCACGTAATTGAGAATCCTGATTCTTGTGTGCCATCTCTTTCGGGATGGGTCGCAGCTCGGCGGCAGGAAAAGCATGAACGTGTAAGGGCTCGGGTGGAACACCAAAGAACCAGGAAACAGTTCTATGATGAACAATCCATGCGTTTCCCCAGCTTGCTCGCTTTCATGGAGCGCGGAATTCAGCAGTTGTGCGTTGAAGTTGACCCTTCAGCCCACCTGAGGTTGCGGTGTTTGGATCGATATCTCGGTCGAAACCTCAAGATGTTGCAACCCAACTATGTTGGTTTAATCGAGCAAGCGTTCGCTGAAGCCACATTTGATTCACTCGACAGGCATCGATTCACCAGAAACTACTTGTTGGCAGAAATACTCTACGACCTGGCCCCAATCAGTGAAATCGGCCCGAATCAATGTGGTCACTACGCACGCCTGTGGCCAACCAATCCAGGCAAACAAATCAACGACGAAGACGACCAGCAATACGTGTCAGCCGCTTTGGCGTGTGATCGTCTTCTAACCTGCGACGCAGGGATGCACAAGATTGCCGATCTCTTTGCCGAGCGCGGGATTTGGACGGGGAAAGCAATCTTCGTCCAACGTGATAAGATTCGTCAGCTTGGTGAATTCCTCAGCTAGAAACCGTTCATGTCCACAATCTTTGTCACAACGCCTGTCCGTTGCTCAGCAGCCGCATCAGTGACCGGCTGCGCGTTCAAACTCGCGTGGTGGCTTTGCCTCTGGTGCAGTCTGTCGAGTCTGTGGGCCAACCAAATTATGTGCGCAGCCGAAACGACAGGCAGGCAGTCCGATTCTGATATTGGGAGTGATGAGTTGATCGCCGATATCGTGAGCCTGACTGAAGAAGCCATCGCGCTTCAAAGAAATGGGGAGGACAGGAAGGCAATTCCCGTCTTCGAGGAGGCTCTGAGAAAGAGCAACGCCGCGATGGGTGGCGACGATCCTTTTGTTGCCAGCTTGCAGCGCGGACTGGGTTCGCTCTACCAAGCTCAGGGCAATTTTGCCAAAGCTTTGGAACTTTACGACTCAAGTCTGGCAATCAGAGAGAAGGCTTTTGGCCCTGATCACCCGGAGGTTGCCAATACGTTGAATGGTTTGGCATCGCTTTGCAGAGATCGTGGGGACTATGCGAGGGCAGTGAGGCTCTATGGACGTAGTTTGTCGATTCTTGAAAAAGAACCCGAGCAGGATCACGCCGCAGTATCCGCCACTTTGGATGGTTTGGCTCAAGCGTTGCAAACTCAAGGAGACTTCCCACGTGCGCTGTCACTCTATGAACGAAGTTTGAAGATTGTGGAACAAACCCTCGGCGCTGAAGATCCTCAAGTCGCAATTGGCCTGAACAATCTCGCAGAGTTTTATCGAGAACAGGCTAATTTTGAGAAAGCCTTGGCTCTCTACCAACGAAGTCTCCAGATATCGAAGAAGGCACTTAATTTCAACCATCCAGAGACGGCGACAACGCTGAACAACCTCGCATTGCTTTATCAAAAGCGTGGCGATTACGCTGAAGCCTTGCGCCTATTCCAACAAAGTTTGGAAATCAGAGAGCGATTGTTGGGAGACCAGCACACCGACGTGGCGGCGAGCTTAGGTAACATCGGTCGACTTTATCGGGAGCTGGGAGACATTCCTCAAGCTCTGTCCATGCACAGGCGCAGTTTGGCGGTAATGGAAAATGCGTTTTCCGGTGACCACTCCTATGTCGCACAGGCTCTTATGGACTTGGGAATCACTCTGGACTATGGAGCCACAAGTAGTGAGTCCATATCGTTGTACCGTCGAGCGTTGGCAATGCGAGAAAGAGTGTTCGGCCAGATCCATCCCGAAGTCGCCGACAGTCTTGATACCTTGGGATCTACTCTCGAAGCTGCTGGAAACTACGCGGAAGCCCTGCCTCTGCTGGAACGAAGTCTGGAAATAAGGCGGCAGTGTTTTGGGGAGACGCACGCCCGCGTTGCCGAAACGCTAGCCGGCATGGGAATCTTGTACCAAAGACTACGTGATTTTCAGAAGGCGGAAGCGCTCTACGAAAGGAGTTTGGATATAGCTGAAAAGACTTTGGGAACAAACAGTCCGACTGCATCCGCCATCCTGGAGAACTCGGCAGTTCTCGCCGTCAGCTCAGGGAAGACCCGACAGGGAGTGGTAATGTTCCAGAAATGGTTTTCAAGGTGGCGATTCCGTCAAGCAAGTGAACTTTCCACCTTGCCTGAAAAATACGCATTCCTATCCGCAACCGACAACTTGGACGCGATTTCTAGGCTTCATTCAGTCGGAGCTGCCGACCGAGAATCCATTCCTGTCTGTGCTAATCAGCTTGCGTTCGGCAAAGCTTTTCTCGAAGAGGTGCAAGCCGCTCAAACTGCGTTGGAAGCCGATCCGCAGGTCGCCACGCACAATTTGCGTGAACAACATCAGGACTTGCAAATGCAGTTGGTTCGGTTGTCGGAGAGTGGGCTTCCTCTCAATGAACGAGAAGCTAAGCGTCTTGAATTGCAAAACAACTTGGGTGACACGGAATCACGACTTGCGGAGCGCAGCAAATTGGTCGCGCAAGCGATTCGCGAGCGAAATCAAACTTTGACCGAAATTGCTCGAACTCTTCCGCGACAATCGGTGCTCGTAGATTTTATCAATTACACGCGATACGACTTCCGAACCATTACCAATCTTTGGAAAGAACACCGCTACGCCGCCTATCTGACATTTCCCTTAACCACGGAATCAACGAACCTCGTCGTTGAGCGGATTGATCTGGGTGAGGCTTCGGTGATCGACGCGGCGGTGTCAACCGTGATGCGTCGCATGAGCGCCGGCCAGTACCGGGCGCGTGATCTGAAAGCGGCGATTGAGGATTTGGACCGGCTGGTCTATGCGCCGCTCGCGCAACATCTCACGAACGTTTCCCACCTGATCGTTTGTCCGGATGGTCAGTTGAATCTGCTGCCGTTCGAGATGCTCCGGCACAACGGTCGTTACCTCATCGAAGACAAAACGATCTCCTACGTGACGAGCGGCCGCGAAGTTCTGCGGCTCGCGCAACCGCGAGACTCCGCCGCCACGACGAGCGCCCCGCTGGTCATGGGCAATCCGGACTTCGACCTCGATCTCGGCGGCAACCGGCGCGAACTGGCTCTGGCAAATGGCGCTCAATCTTCGCCCCTCAATGTTTCGCCCGAAAGTCAGAGCCTTCTCACGTCGGCTGCCACCCGCATGTTGAGCCGGGATTTTCGCGGCAACCTTTATTTCACCGCCTTGCCGGGGGCGGAGCTGGAAGCGACCAATGTGGCGATGGCGCTCGGCAGCGAAACCATTCTCCGGATCGGCCCGGATGCGCGCGAGTCCGAGCTCAAACAAACCAAGTCACCACGGGTTTTGCATCTCGCAACGCACGGATTCTTCCTGCCGGATCAGGAACGTCAACACCCGGACCGCGCAGACACACCGTTCGCAATGGCTTCGGATCAGCCCTGGAAAACGTCTGGGGAAACTTGGGAAAATCCGATGATCCGCTGCGGGCTGGCCCTGGCCGGCGCCAACCATGCCGGTGCGATCACGAATGCCGTGGAGGAGGACGGCATCCTGACCGGTCTCGAAGCCGCGCTGCTCGATCTTCAAGGAACCGAACTGGTCATTCTCAGCGCGTGCGACAGCGGATCGGGCGACGTGAAGATCGGTGAGGGTGTGATGTCGCTGCGCCGCGCCTTCCGCATCGCGGGGGCGGAAACGGTTCTGGCGAGTCATTGGCCGGTCGACGACAAGGCGACCAGCCAATTGATGACTGAATTCATGCGACGCTGGCAATCAGGGGAGTCCCGGGCCGAAGCCTGGCGCGGAGCGCAACTTTCGCTGCTTCACTCGAAAGGAACCGGGACCGACTTCTCCGATCCTCATTTTTGGGCGGCGTTCACGCTCACCGGTGACTGGCGGCAATAAGGCGCGGTCGCCGTTTGGATAAGAAGCAATCCTCCGGTGTGCATCGGCAAAAGTTTGGTTGTTTCAAACTGTGCGAACGTTAGACTGCCGATCACATGGACGCCCAATTAGTGACCGTCTCGCGCCGTCTCAGCTCCGGCAGATCGCTTTGGGGCAACTTCGTGACGGGCGTCATCACGCTGGCCTTCGTCTCCGGTGCGACCGCGAACATCCGTGAACTGGACGTCGCCGGTCCGGGCAGCGCGGATCAGCAACGCGTCCAATCCGCCCTGCTGAACAACGGCACAATCGTGTTCGTCTGGGAGGACCGGTCCGGCACCGATTCGGAAATTCGCTATCGTCTGTTCAAACCCGCCACCTCCGTTTTCTCCGCAATCCAAACTGCCAACGCCGCTTCACCGGGCGACCAGGTGGACCCGGTGATCACGCCGCTTTTCAACGGCGGATTCGCCATCGCGTTTGCGAGCCGTGTTGCCGATGCCGACTACGACGTGCTGTTTCGCCGGTTCGATTCGGCCGGGGTCGCGCTCGATGTTGCGGACGTTGCGGTGAACACCACAACCGCCGGTTCGCAACAACATCCCGACATCACGACACTGGACGACGGATCATTTGTGGTGGCGTTTTCCGGACCGGGCAGCGATGGACAGGATCTTTTCTTCCGCCGGTTTTCCCCAGCGGGCGGGGCGTTGGATGTGGCAGAGGTGGAGCTGAACGCGTTTGGTTTGGACGCCGTGGTTGCGGGCGATCAGGCCGGGGTCAAGATCGACACGTTTCCGGAGGGCGGCTGGATGGCGGTGTTTGAAGACCGCGCAAGCGACGACCTTTACGGCGTCCGTTTCAGCAACGCCGGAGCGCCCTATCGAGACCCCAACGGGGCGATCGATGAGTTTTATTTCCTGTTGAACAAGGCCACGGCAAACGAGCAGTTCGCGCCCTCGCTGGCCGCGTTTGGCGATGAACAGTTTGCGGTGGTTTACAATTCCGACACGGACGGCACCGCCGCCGGACGCCGGGTGTTGCTGCGCATTTTTAATTCGGGCGGGCCGGTGACCGGTGACATCCAGGTCGGCGCCGCCAATCAACGTTCCCAAGATGCGGACGTCGCGCCCATCGGCGGCCCCAATCTCGCGGTCGCGTGGAAAACGTTGGAACCTGCCGGAGGCGGCGATGTCTGGTCCGTTTATTCACAAGTGTTCACGCTCGGCGGTTCGCCGCTGGGCACTCCGCTGTTCATGCACAGCGATCAGTCGATCAACCATGCCCGGCCGCACGTGATTCCGTGGCTTGACGGCGGGTTTGCGACGGTTTGGGAAACCGGTGGCGCGGGAGGCACGGTGGGTGCCCGCACGGTCGCGCCGTCCACCGCCAGCCCGGGAATGATGAGCGCGTTTCTGACCGGACCTTCTGAAGCGCAAGTTTACCAGATTTCATTTATCGGGTTTCCCGGCGAATGTTATGAACTGCAGGCCACGGACACGTTGAACAACTGGTCCACCATCCTGACCACCAACGCGCCGTCCGGAAGTTTTCTCTACGCCGACCCGGACGGAGCCGCCACGCCGCACCGGTTCTTCCAGGTGAAACGCAAACTGTCCGGACTTTGAACATGAACTCAAACATCCAACGCCGGCAATTTCTCACCGGCTGCCTGTTGGTTGCCGGGGCGGGATTGCTGCCGCTTTCGGCCGCGCTCGTTCCGGTCGCGAGCCGCCGTCCCACGTTTTTCAAACCCACTCTCGCCATGCTGACCAAAGCCGACTTCGATCCGTGTCTCGGAACCACCTTTCAACTGGAAACCGCCCCCGGCGAATCGGCGACACTGGAGCTGATCGAGGTCTCCGGTTACCCGCGGCGCACGAGGCATTCCGGCGCGACGCGCGAGGCGTTCTCCTTGCTGTTTCGCGGAACCAAAGACCTCGCGGTATCCCAGCAGATTTTCAAACTCACCCACCCGGATCTCGGCAGCCACGAGTTGTTTCTCGTGCCCGTCGGCGCGGATGAAAACGGCACGCGCCTGGAAGCCGTTTTCAGTTGAACCCAGCAAGAACACCCGAACATGTCCGAACCCTTCCTCGCTGAAATAAAGATCGTGGGCTTCAACTTTGCCGCCCGCGGTTGGGCGTTTTGCGACGGCCAGATCCTGCCGATCAATCAGAACCAGGCGTTGTTCGCCCTGCTGGGCACGACGTATGGCGGGGATGGCCGCGTCACGTTTGGCCTGCCGGATCTGCGCGGCCGCACGCCGGTTCACGTCGGGAACAACGGGCAGACCACCCACACGTTGGGATCGAAAGGCGGAGAGGAGCAACACGCACTCGGCGCCGGTGAAATCCCATCCCACACGCACGGAGTGAACGCGACCACGGGGGACGCGGATTCCGGAGATCCGGCGGGCAAACTGTTCGCCCACGCGGAGGAAGAAACCTACGCCGCCGAGGGCCAGGCGACGCTGTCCGGCCAGTCCGTCGGCACCACCGGAAACAACACCCCGCACAACAACATGCAGCCGTTTCTAACCCTCAATTTTCAAATCGCGCTCCAGGGAATCTTCCCTTCGCGCAACTGAGGCCGCCATGTCCGAACCTTTCATTGGAGAAATCAAAATGTTCGCCGGCAATTTCGCCCCGCGCAGCTTTGCGTTATGCGACGGTCAGCTGCTGGCCATCTCGCAGAACGTTGCGCTGTTCTCGCTGTTGGGCACGATTTACGGCGGGGACGGCCGGACCACGTTCGCTCTGCCCGACCTGCGCGGACGTATTCCAGTCCACATGGGCAACGGGCCGGGACTGACGACCCGGTCCATCGGTTCGAAGAGCGGGAGCGAGACGGTCACGCTCACGCCAGGCAATCTTCCATCGCACGCCCACGATCTCGCGGGATCAGCGGACTCGGCCGATTCCAAGAATCCGAAACAACGCGTTCCGGCCACGGCGGCGGAGACAGTTTACGGGCTGGATGTGAATGAACCGGTTACAATGAAGTCGAGCGCGCTCGGCCAGACCGGCGGCTCGCAATCGCACTCCAACGTGCAGCCGTTCCAATGCATTAACTTCATCATCGCGCTCTTCGGCGTTTATCCATCAAGGAACTGATCATGTCTGAACCATTCATTGCGGAGATACGCATTTTTGGCGGCAATTTCGCCCCAAGAAGTTGGGCCTTCTGCAACGGGCAACTGCTGCCGATCGCCCAGAACACCGCCCTCTTCTCTCTTGTGGGCACCACTTATGGAGGTGACGGCCGCACCAGCTTCGGGCTGCCCGATCTTCAAGGGCGCGCGCCGATGCATCCGGGCAACGGCCCCGGTTTGAGTACGAAGCGACTCGGCGAAACCGGTGGATCTGCCACGGTCACATTGACCGAGGCACAAATGCCCGCGCACACGCACGCGGCGCAGGCGTCCGATCAACCGGCGACCACCAATCAACCGGCCGGCAATCTCCCCGCCGTCACACGCGAGGATACCTACAGTTCGTCCGGCACACCCGTGCCGATGAGGGCGGACGCGCTCACGCCAACCGGCGGCAGCCAGGCGCACAACAATTTGCAACCGTACCTCGCGCTGTTTTTCATCATTGCGCTGACGGGCGTTTACCCGAGCCGCAACTGACCCGTCCCCGCCTTTCCGTTCTCCATGAACGAGACCACCTTCCGGCCGATCACCGAAGACGACCTGCCGTTTCTGCAACGGCTTTACGGCACCACCCGCGAACCGGAACTGGACTGGACTCCCTGGTCGTCGGAGGAAAAGCGTGCCTTCATTGAAATGCAGTTCAACGCGCAGCACCGGCATTATCAGGTGCACTTTGGAAATGCCTGCTTTGATCTGATCCTCAATGATGGTGAACCCGTCGGCCGTCTCTACGTGGACCGACGACCCGACGAAATCCGCATCATCGACATCGCGCTGTTGCCCGAGTTTTGCGGGCACGGAATTGGAAGTCGGTTGATGAAACAACTGATTGATGAAGCGGGTGAATGCGGGATCCCCGTTCGGATTCATGTCGAACAAATCAATCCCGCGCTGCGCCTCTACGAACGACTCGGCTTCCACAAGGTTCGCGACGAGGGGGTCTATTTTCTGCTGGAACGCACGCCGGGCGATTGATCAAATTATCCGACTTAGTTGATCCGGGCGTCCTGTCGTATCATCGCCTTGTCCCCCACGGTTGCGTCCTTGTCCCTTGGCGCGATGCCGCATGCCGTCCGCCATTTGTTCCGGTGATCAAGCAGTCCGATCCGCCTGATGTACACCTGGTCAAGGACGCATTCCTTGGATTGGCGACGCTCGTAAAACAGCGCGTTGGCGACATGAACAGCGGTCAGCGGCGTGAACTTTGAATTCTCGCTGCGCGTGGGCTGATGGTGATGGGCCACGGCTTCCAGCACCGGAACGGGCAGGCCCCAAGTGCCGAAGAGACAGGCGGCCACTTCGGCATGGGTCGCGCCCAGTTTTTTTTGCTCAGCAAGAATGACACTGATACCAAGTTCCTCCGCGTGTTTCAGCACGCGGCCGTAATCCTCGGAAAGATTTACCGCGAGCAGCAGCTTGCCGACGTCGTGCAGGAGCCCCGCCGTGAACGCGGCGTTGGCATCGGAGACACTGCATTTTTCGCTCAACGCAACTAAGCGGGCCAACGTGGCGACCTCCATCGAGTGCTGCCAGATTCCGTCCGGCGAGAGCCCCGGGCAAGCATTGGAATCAAGTCTCGTGAACACCGGCACCGCCAGCACGAGCGCCTTCGTCCGTTCCGCACCGAGAATCAGCACGGCCTCCTCGGGCTTGGTCACCGCAGAGGACAACGCGAAGAAGGCTGAATTGACAACCTGCAAAATCTTTGCGGTCATCAGCGGATCCTGCGCAATCAGACTGGCGACTTTGTCGAAGGAACCGGACGGGGAATCCAGCTCGGCGATGACCTGATTGTAGATCGACGAGATGCTGGGGAGTTTTCGAAACGCGGAGATGCGTTGGCGCACCTCCTTGTTGGTCAGCCAGGACTGGACCAGAAGCTCGCGCTCCAACTGGGCGAGCACCATCTCGTGCCGGGTTTTTGAGCTGATCATCGACGGCCGGATTCCAACCAGCCGTTTGAGGTCCGCCGATTTCGGCGGGTCGCCATAAAAAAAGCGCAAGGTGTTGGGAAGCCGGGTATGCAGATCATTAAGAAAATCAACGCCAGACTGATTCTGGACTGTCGACTGGGAGATCACGATAGAGAACTTTTCGCGGGCGAGTAGCTGATTGGCACAGGCCACACTCGCCGCCCGTTCCACCCTCCACTCCACTCGATCAGCGGCGAAAACCTCGTCCAGCTGCCGGTGAAGAAAATCGTCCTCGATAAGAAGCAGCGCAGAATGTTTCGACGGTTTTCGTGCAGGAATCGCAGCCCCATCCCCCGGTTTGACGGTTGTCACCTTTGCAACCCCGACGGCTGGTCGTGTTATCGACGCAGCAGCATCCGCGTTGGAACTCCGACCGAAGAATTTCTTTAGATTCATTAGGTTTTCTCGCCACTTTGTCTATCGGCACTGCGCGGGAGACTCTTTAGCTAAATCAGTCAGCCAATACGGACCCATCCTCTTGAGCCCGCTGATCTGCACTCAGCAACACTGATTCGAACCATTCACTCCATCAACACGGGGTTCCACAGATGAAAGCGACCGGCAAACTAAGGGCATAGTTGGGGTGTTTCTATTTTTCACTGTTAGGGGCGCCATTGGTTTACTGGTAAAAATGCACATCGCGCTGAGGGAACGGAATGCTGATTTGATCACAACCACCACGCGCCTGCGCTTGACCGTTCATTCCGCATCTGGTTGGTTTGCCAGATGGCACGCCTTGGTTATTTCATTTCATCCCCGTTTCGGGCGGTCGTTTTGTTCACTTGGTTTACGTGTGCCATTTTGAGCCCGGCCTTTGGACAGGCCGTTCTTCCCGGAACCCAACCCCTCACGCTCACCGGCGATCTGGCCGCGCAAATGGTTTCCGGAATGGACCGTTATCTGGATCGCGTGACGGCTGAAAGTCCGGCGCATCGCCGCGCGCTCTGGCATTTCGACACGTCGTCACTCGACGCGTTTCTCCCGTCGTATCTCGCCAACACAACCACCAACCGGGCGGTGCTGCGCGAATTGATCGGTGTGGTCGATAAGCGCGAACCGGTGACCATGCGGTTCGTCAACGAAGTCGGCACCAACTTCACCGCGTTCCCGGGCGAGGTGGCGCGCGGTCCCGGTTATCGCGTGTATACGGTTGCGTGGAATGTGTTTCGCGGCGTCGCAGGCGAGGGTCTCTTGCTCGTGCCGGACGGCGAGCCGAAGGCGGACATCATCGCCGTCCCGGATTGCGACTGGACGCCCGAGCAGGCGGTCGGTCTCGTGCCGGGCGTGCCTGCGGAACAACAGTTTCCCAGAAGATTCGCCGAGGCGGGCGGCCGCGTGCTCGTTCCCACGTTGATCGATCACGGTGACAAATTTGCCGGCAATCCCGGGGTGCGTTCGGTTAAGCAAAGTCAGCGTGAAACACTGTGGCGCGCGAGTTACGAAATGGGCAGGCACCCGCTCGGCTACGAGATTCAAAAGGTGCTCGCAGCGGCGGACTGGCTCAACCAGACGCGGAGCGCGGCCGGTGATGCGCGGGACGGCGACATGGCGAACGTTCTCAAGCGTATCCAAGATCCCGGTGGCAACCGGCAGGAACTCGGCATCGTGGGCTACGGCGAGGGGGGATTGATCGCGATGTATGCCGGGGCGCTCGACACGCGTTTTCTCGCGGTGGGCGTTTGTGGCACGGTGGGCCTCGCCGAGCGCAACGCCGAACTGCCGATCAATCGCAACGTCTGGTCTTTGCTCGCGCATTTCGGCGACGCGGAAATTGCCGCGATGATCCTGCCGCGCGTGTTCATCGCGGAGTACGGGCGGTATCCGGAAGTCACGCACACCGACGAGGGAGGCGGTGCGCCCGGAAAATTATGGCGACCCACGCGGGCCGAGTTTGAGGCGGTGTCGGAACGCATCGGCAACTGGTTGCCCGAGATGGCGCCCGATTTTTTGACCGCGTCTGAAAACACGGTTTGCGACTGGCCGACGGCGCAACGCGTTTACCGCAAACTCTCGTCGACCGGCGCCATCCCGAAATCAATGGCCGCGCCGCCGACGCTCACCGGAACTCTGCCAGACGCCGATGCGCGCACGAAGCGGCAGTACCTTCAAATCCTCGAAGACACGCAGCACCTGATGCGCGAAAGCGAAGACACGCGCCGCGAATTCTGGAAACGCGCCGACTTCAGCAGCACTGCCGCGTTCACGAATTCCGCCTCGTGGTATCGCGACGACTTCCGTTCCAACATCGTCGGCATGATTCCACCCGCGTCGTTGCCGCCCGATCCGCAGAGCCGGTTGCTGTTTGAAACGAACGGTGTGCGTGGTTACGAAATCGTGTTGAATGTTCATCCCAACGTGTTCGCTTACGGAATTCTCTGCGTGCCGACCGACATCAAGCCGGGCGAGCGCCGACCGGTGGTTGTTTGTCAGCATGGACTCGAAGGCCGGCCGACGGACGTGTCCGATCCTTCGGTGGACAACCGTTACTACCACCAGTTCGGATTGAAACTGGCGGAACAGGGTTTCGTTACGTTTGCCCCGCAGAACCCGTACATCGGTGGAACCACGTTTCGCCAGGTGCTGCGCAAGGCGCAACCGCTCGGGCTGACGCTCTGGTCATTCATCGTGCGGCAACACGAAGTCATCACCGACTGGCTCGCCGCGCAGGAATTTGTCGATCCGCAACGGATTGCGTTTTACGGTTTGAGCTATGGCGGCAAGACGGCGATGCGCGTGCCCGTGCTGGTGGATCGTTATTGCCTGAGCATCTGTTCGGCCGACTACAACGAGTGGATCTGGAAAAACGTCTCTGCCCGCTCACCCTACAGCTATCTTTGGACGAGTGAATACGACATGCCTGAATGGAACATGGGCAACACCTTCAACTACGCCGAGCTGTCATGGCTGATCTTTCCGCGACCGTTCATGGTCGAACGCGGTCACGACGACGGCGTGGCACCGGACGAGTGGGTGGCCTACGAATACGCGAAGACGCGGCGGCACTACGTGAAGCTGGGAATGGCGGATCGCACGGAGATCGAATTCTTCAACGGCCCGCATTCCATCAACGGCCAAGGGACGTTTCAGTTCCTCCACAAACACCTGAACTGGCCGGAGCCGAAACAAGTCCGTTGAACCAATCCGTTTCGTCGGTAAGGCCGATCGTTCTGAGAATGGTTGATCCTATTGGACCCCTCCCAATCAGACGGCGGCATTCCCACGTTGCGTCAAGGACGCGACCATCAGATCGCCGGAATAGGAACCGGCCTCAGAAGAGAGTTCACACTTTCAACAACTCCCGAGCCTGCGCCATCCCGGGGGCCGGCCGGCCGTACTCGCTGGCGGTGACACGGGCAAGGGCCACCAGGTGACGCCAGCGGAACGCGGATCGCGTGGCGACGAATTCTTCGGAAACCGTGCGATAGAATTTCTCGGCGTGCAGTGCGCCGTCTTCACTCACCGCATAGCGACGAAGCAGGGCAAACACGGGCGACGCCGGGTATCCAAGTTCGCCATAGTGATGGACCAGTGCGCTGGCCCGGACCTGGAGATTGCCGCGAATGGCCTCGTCTGTTTCGCGCAGCAACGTCTCCGCATCTGTCAGTTCGAGGACCTGTTCGTTCTGCCAGCCGTAGGGCAGCGGCAGCGGCTGCCAGTTGAGAAAATCACCACCGCGATTCGTGCGGTCCAACGCGACCTGATACGCGCCGAGAATCAGGCTGGCGTAACCATTCCGAACGTTGCTCACGCGCGCCCGGTTGCGCCATACATTGGCGGAGTCACAGGCGTGAACGCCGATCGAGTCGCCATGAACGCTCCCGAGTGGTTTGCCGGGAGATTCTTCGCGTGGCGGGCGGCCGAAGTCCCGGAGGATGAGTTGATTGGCCGTCATCGTCAGGGCTTCACCGATGACCGCCGGAGCGATTCCTTCCGCGAGAGCCGCAGCCGCAGCGGCAGCCGCCTGATCCGGTGACGACGTGAGAAATGTCTGGCTGAGTTCTTCGAGTGCGGCGTCGTCGAGCGGACGGTCGCCGGGCGTGCGACCCAGCAGTTTGTGTTCGTCGAGCAATTGGGGCAGCAGCGTTTGCGGTGTGTTCCACGGAGCCTGGCTGGAACCGGATTCGGGCTTCACACAATAACGCACCGACTGCCGGAGAAGCGTGTGCGCCTGCTCCTTGCCGATGAGATCCAGCATGTCCCACGCACGATACGGCAGCACGACGCGATGGACCTCGGTTGATTCCTGCACGACGTGGAGCAATTGATTGAAAGCATCGTCGGGGTTGTCTTGGGCGAGACGGGCAAACACACGCTCGGCTTCCGTGACGTCTTTATTGTGGACGGCGTCCCGCAATGCTTCAGCGCCACCGCCCGCCGCTGACTCTGGCGACGCGATGACTGGATGAAGCCCCTCGTGCTTGCGTTCACCGCTTTCTTGAATGCGATTGGTGTATCGGTAAAGCACTTTGAACACGGGCAACGCCTGTTCTTCCGTCGGCATTTCCTGGGCGATGTGAAACGCGGGTGCCAGCGCCATCATCGTGTGAAAGCCGACGTAATCTTCGCCGCCGAAAGTGCGGGCGTTGGCCAGTGCAGCCGCGGCGACGAGCTGTTTGAGTTCAGTGCCCGACCGCAGCTTTTCCGCAAGCAACGGCAGCAGGCGATCCACCGGAGTCTCCTGCATGAGCACCACGAGGGGTTCCATTGGTCCGAAGTTCAGTGCTTCTGCCGCTTCCGGGTGGCGGCGGTCAGGTTCAGTTCACTGGCCACCTCAAGACCGACGGAGGCGACCAGTATGCCCCGGCCGACATCGGCCAGGAATTCTCTGCGTGTGTGTGAAGTTTTCATGACGGTTAAGTTCGCGGTTGGCTCTTCAAGGTATGGTCTGGTCATATGCCCGCTGCCCCAACGCGTCGACGACCGTCATGAAGGAATGCGAAGGACAAGGCGGGGTGAGCTCTCCGAGCGAGCTTTGGTGCGCAAGAGGCGGCAGTGAAGTCTCAGGTCAGTTGAACTCGTGACTTCATGGTTTTCAGGAATGGGCGCCAGTGACTGATTTAAGAACGTTTAAGGTGAATCAAACCAGATCAAGGTAAACAGCGTTTCGGAAAAACTTTCGGTGTGTGTTTAGACAGAAGAATGAGGTGGTGCGCACGGCGGGGGTCGAACCCACAACCTTCGGCTTCGGAGACCGACGCTCTATCCAATTGAGCTACGCGCGCAGAGCCGGGAATCTCGCGAATCCCCTTTCTCCGCGCAAGTTCTTATTGAAGAACTCTCACGTCGCGCTCAAACACGAAGGCCGATCAGCCGGGTCGGATGCGGACAGAGGGTCAAACGAGTAGGCCTGTCCTATTTCACGTAGTCGTCGATGAACCCCTCAGCCAGGCTTCGGCGGAACTCGTCGAAATCCCATCGTTCCTCCAGCAGCAGATTGTGATTCGCGGGATGGACCCGGTAGGCGTCGCATTCCAGGTGATCGCCGTTCTCCAGACGCGCGGTGATCGGAACCCGTTCGTAAAAATCACCTTCAAACAGGTCGAGCGTGCGAAGGCTCGCCGTGTCGACGTCCAGATAGACGAGGCCCGTGGTTTGTTCACCGGGCCGCGCGACCAGCCCGGGGTAGGATTCGCCGATGACTTTCAGGGCGACGTGATCGGCGACCACGGCGGTTCGTGTTTCAAACGTCCGGCCGACCACGTAGGCCCAGATTTTTTGTAACCTTAGTGATCCGTAGGTGTATAGATTCACGTTGAATAAAAATTAATTGCCGGTACCTTTCCCAAAATTCTTATGAAAAATCCATTCCAAATCATCCTCGCGGCCGCGCTGCTGTCGGGAGGCATCACGTTGCACGCGGCCCCCTCGGCCGAGGAGATCCTGAAGGAACATGTCAAGGCCATCGGCGGCGAGGCAGCGTTCAAGAAGATGAAGAGCCGCGAGATGATCGCGACCTTTGACATCCCGTCACAGGGATTGTCAGCGGACATGAAGATCACCACCAAGGCCCCCAACAAGATGCGCACCGAGCTCGATATCCCGGGCATGGGCAAGATCGTCGAGGGATTTGACGGCACGGTGGCCTGGTCGCAAAACCCGTTCACCGGGTTGTTGGAGAAAGAGGGCGACCAGCTGAAGCAGGCAAAGGAACAGGCTGACTTTTATCGCGATGTGGAAATCGCCAAGCGCTACGAAAAATGGACCGTGAAGGGCAAGGAAAAGGTCGGCGGGAAGGACGCCTATGTGCTGGTTGGTTCTTCGGCTGACGGCAGCACGGAGACGATGTTCATTGATGCCGATTCCTATCTGCTGTTGAAGGTCACGGCACAGGCAGAAACTCCCGCCGGCAAGATGGACGCGTCGACGATCCTCTCGGACTACAAGACGGTCGACGGTTTGAAACTGCCGTTCAACATCAACATCGAATCGGCCGCCGGCAGCATGACGATGAAAATCAAGGAGATCAAAAACAACGTCGAAGTGCCGGACTCGCTGTTCAGCAAGCCGACGAACTGATGGTTGACCTTTCAATATATTTTCACACAGCGGCGGTCACTGACCGCCGCTTCTTTTTGCATGAATTGTGCGATCGCAAAAATGCTCGAAGCACACAAAAGGAAAAGCGATTTGAATCAACCTGTTTCAATTGTTTTGCGGTTCTTGCGCTTTTTCGTGGCTGTCAAAAAAGCCCTTTCTCGTGTCCGCCCGCGAGTTGATTTGACGAATCGTTGAATTCAGAAAAAGGTCTGCTCCCGGCAATGGCAAAACGAAAGAACAATTCCCCCTGCATCCGCCTCCGCGGCGTGCGGCACAACAACCTCAAGGGGTTCGATCTCGACCTGCCGCTGAACCGGTTGATCGTGATTACCGGGCTCAGCGGTTCGGGCAAAAGCTCGCTCGCGTTTGACACGCTGTATGCCGAGGGCCAGCGCCGTTACATCGAGACATTCTCGCCCTACACGCGACAGTTCTTCGACCGGATGGACAAACCGCAGGTGGACTCCATCGAGGGCATTCCGCCGGCCATCGCAATTGAGCAGCGGAACGCTGTGAAGACCACTCGCTCGACGGTCGGCACGATGACCGAGATCTGCGAACACATGAAGCAGGTCTGGCCGTTGATCTCGACATTGTACTGTCGGAATTGCGCTGAGCCGGTGTCCAAGGAAACGCCGCAACGCGTCTGGGAACTAGTCGGGAACGGTGCGTCCACCCGCCGCGCGCAGGAAGTGTTGGTTACATTTGATCTTCCGGTTTCGAAAAAACTCTCGCTCAAGGAATCGCTGAACCTCATCGAGAAACAGGGTTACCAGCGACTGCTGATCAGCGACCAGGGGTCAATCGAAGCACGGCAGAAAAACAGGACAGGCGTCCCGCCTGTCGCCTGCGCAATACGTGAAATCCAGACACCAGAGAACGTAACCGAAGCCATCGAACTCCACGAAGCGACCGCGCGCGAGTATCGGACCGCTGCGGAGCGTTCGAGGACAGGCGGGACGCCTGTCCTACGCCGTCAGATTCTCCGCCTCGAAGACGCTCTCGAGTATTTTGCAAAGCAATCGCCTCCGGCTTTGACGGTCGTTCAGGATCGTATCCGGGTTGAGTTGAACAACCGCGCGCGGTTCATTGAGGCATGCGAGCAGGCGTATCATTTTGGCAACGGTCGGTTGACCGTTCGCTGGTTGGGTGAACGTCAAGAAGATGGCGGGTTGCTGATCGGGCGGGAACAGCATTTCTCCAAGAAATTTCATTGCGCGACGTGCGACATTGAATACCGGGAGCCGTCGCCCGCGTTGTTCAGCTTCAACCATCCGATCGGCGCATGCGCAACCTGCAAGGGCTTTGGTCGCGTCATTCAGATTGATTACAACCTCGCTATCCCGGACCGGTCGTTGACGTTAAACGAGGGGGCGATCAAACCCTGGCGGACGGGCACCGGCGCAGAGTCGCAGGAGGACATGAAAAAGTTCATCCGGAAAAACAAGATCCCGATGGACGTCCCGTTTCGCGATCTGCCGGAGGCCGCTCAACGCTGGATCATTGATGGCGACGTCGACTACGGAAAAGATGCGAAGCACCAATGGCCGAAGGCGTGGTACGGCGTGAAGGGCTACTTCCGCTGGCTTGAATCCAAAGCCTACAAGATGCACGTGCGCGTGCTGCTCTCCAAATATCGCACCTACACTTTGTGCCCGGATTGCAGCGGCAGCCGGCTTCAGGCGGATGCGCTGTTGTATCGGATCAACGCGAACGGTTCGGAAGTGACTCTGCCCGGTTTCTACCAGCGTTCCGTGAACGATGCGCTGGCCGCGATTGATTCACTGATCGCGTTTCATAAACCCAAACCACACGAACCGCTCGGGCTGGTTTTGGGCGAAGTGCGGAACAGGTTGTTTTACCTCGTGGAGATCGGGCTCGGTTACCTCACGCTTGACCGGCCGACGCGCTCGTTGTCCGGCGGCGAGACGGAACGCGTCAACCTGACGACGTGTCTGGGCTCGCGACTGGTGAACACGCTTTACGTCCTCGATGAACCAAGCGTGGGCTTGCATCCACGCGACACCGCGCGGCTGGTGAAGATTATCGAAGGCCTGCGAGACGCGGGAAACACCGTCGTCGTCGTGGAACACGAGGAAGGCGTCATGCGCGCGGCGGATCAGATTGTCGATCTCGGCCCCGGTCATGGGGAGAGCGGCGGCGAACTGGTTTTTCAGGGCGACTTCAAGAACATCTTGAAAGCGAAAGGCACGCTGACCGGAGATTATCTGAGCGGTCGGAAAACAATCGAAGTTCGGGAACGGCGAAAAGTAGGACAGGTTTCCAACCTGTCTCCCGACGGTGGCAAACGCCCGCCGACTTCAGTTAAATCGGAGTCCTGCCGTCCGCTCAAAGACAGGCTGGAAGCCTGTCCTACTTTGAAGATCACCGGCGCTTCCAAGCACAACCTGCAAAATCTGTCGGTGGAAATTCCGTTGCAACGATTCGTCTGCATCACCGGTGTCAGCGGCTCGGGCAAGACGACCTTGGTCCGCGACGTTCTGCTGCCGGCGTTGGCGGAAAAACTCGGGCAGACCGAGGAGATTCCGGCCGGTCGCGACAAGGATTCAGACACGGACGAAAAGGAATCGACCGGCCGAGTCACCGGTACCGACCTGCACGGATTCGAAATGATCGAACGCTTGGTGCTCGTGGACCAATCACCGATCGGCCGGACCCCGCGATCAAACCCTGCGGTCTACATCGGCGCGTTTGACGACATCCGAGAAATCTTTGCCCAGACCGATCACGCGAAGCGGCTCGGGTTCAACTCCAGTTCGTTCAGTTTCAATTCCGCACAGGGCCAGTGCGACCGGTGTCGCGGCGCCGGTTTTGAAAAAGTTGAAATGCAGTTCCTCAGCGACGTGTTCATCAAGTGTCCGGCGTGCGGAGGGCGGCGGTATCGCGCGCATATTTTGGAGGTTAAAGTTTCAAGTGATTCAGTTTTCAGCGGGACAGTAAACAGTATGGAAGTGGTCAGTGAATCAGTGGTCGGTAAAAAACGGTCGCGCGACCGTGGCAAGACTGACCTACTGAAAACTGGCCGCTCGATCGCCGACGTGCTCGAATCGTCCGTTGATGACGTGATCAACTGGCTGCGTGAATTCACCGATTCTCGTCCGGCGCAGAAGGCGGCGGCCAAGCTGGAACTCTTGCAGGAAGTCGGGCTCGGTTACATGCGGCTCGGCCAGCCGATCAACACACTTTCAGGCGGTGAATGTCAGCGCTTGAAACTGGTCAGCCATCTTGCGTCCGTTGTCGGGGCGCAACGGACCGCCGATGAAAAATCAACCGGAAAGACGGCGGGCAGATCTTCGGAAAAAAACGGGGGCAATAAGACCGCGCAAAACAATCAGTCAATTCTGTTCGTATTCGACGAGCCTACCACCGGGCTGCATTTCGAGGACGTGCGGGTGTTGCTGCTCGCGTTGCAGCGGCTGGTTGACGCCGGTCATTCCGTGGTGGTGATCGAACACCATCTGGACGTGATCAGGTGCGCCGATTGGGTGATTGATCTGGGACCGGGAGCGGGTGATGAAGGCGGACAGGTGGTCGTCGCGGGAACCCCGGATGATGTGGCTCGTTGCGATCAAAGTTTCACCGGCCAGGCATTGAAGGCGCGGCATTGAGTGTCGCACTGACAGCAGAGCGCGGTGGCGGTTCAAAGAAATTTTGTCCGTTGAGACTCGTCCATGGTTGTGGTTTTGAATTTCAACTTTAGAGTCGGCGTCCATCACCAATCGGTCGACGGAGTTTTTCCCGGCCGTTCGCCTTACATGAGATTTTATACTCGTCACTTCGTTCGAGCCGCCGCCGTTCTGGCTGGGATTGTGTTCACCCCCTTGTTGCAGGCCGCGATGCCGGTCATTGAGATCGGAGCGCTTCATGGGAAACTCCGGTACGACGTTGAGTTATTTCATGTCAAACCGGGTTCCGAAGTGAAGCTTGTGCTCAACAACACGGACGAGATGCAGCACAACCTGATCATCTGTGCGCCCGGCGCAAACGTGACAATGAAGGTCGCGCAGAAAGCGTGGGCGCTCGGTGCCGACGCGCTGGACCAGCAGTACGTGCCGGACATGCCCGAGGTGTTGTTCTTCACCAAGATCGTCAATCCCGGCCAGCAGGACAGCATCACTTTCAAGGCACCGGAAACGCCCGGTGATTATCCGTACGTATGCACGTTGCCCGGTCACGCGTTCACCATGAAGGGCATCATGCGGGTGACCGACAACCCTCCGGCGGACAAACCGGTCAAGGCGGTCGCGGACAAGCAGGGGGGCAGCAGCAAATTTCACCTTCACGTGATGGACAAGCCGGTCGTGAAGCGCGCGTTCGTGCAGGACGGACCGAGCAGGGCGGTGCTGGTCGGGTTGCCGGGAGGAATCAATTACTGTTTCGACGCGGACACTTGCTGCGTGCGTTTCGGCTGGTTCGGAATGTTTCTCGATGTCGGTCCCGACTGGGGCTACGACGCGAATCACCGGGGTGGCAGTCCCGTCAAGACACTGGGCGAACGGTTCAAAGTCGGTGAAATCGATCTGCCGATCCGGATCGGCAGCCCGTATCTCACGCCGCAGGTTGAGTTCAAAGGGTACGAGTGGAATGGCGAAAATGTGCCGGTGATGAAGTTTCTCGTGAACGGTGCGCCGGTCAGGCAGACGGTTCGTCCGGCACCAAAAGGAATCGGTCTGCAATACGATTTTGAATTCGACCTGATCAACGCGCCGGTCTTCATCAAGTTCGATGATCGCGACGTGAACCTTTCCTCGTCGGTCGGAGAATGGAAGGACGGCGTCCTGCATGTGCCGCATGATCAGACCAAGAAATTCAGCGTGACCGTCACCACCAAAAGTTCAGCCACCGTCAATTGATTGTTTCCATGAAGCGTATTCTCAGTTCCCTGTTTGGAGTGATGTTCGGCGTGGTCTGTCTGGGTGCCGCCACGCAACCGATGAATGTTCCCGCCGGTTACCGCGTGGAAACCATCGCCCTGCCCGAAGGCGTTCAATTCGGCGTGGGCGGGCTCGCATTCGCGCCGAACGGCGACCTGATGATCTGCACGCGGGAAGGTCAGGTATGGCGTTACTCCGCCGGAAAGTTTTCGCTGTTCGCCGACGGTCTGCACGAGGCGCTCGGTCTGTATGTCGATCAACAGACCGGCGAAGTCTGGGTGATGCAACGTCCCGAATTGACCAGGCTGATCGACAAAGATGGCGATGGTCGGGCGGACGAGTATCAAACTGTCAACGCATCCTGGGGGCTCAACGACAACTACCACGAATACGCCTTCGGTCCGGTGCGCGATTCCGAGGGCAACTTCTATGGAACGTTGAACACCTCGCTGAGCTGGCAGGGTTGGGCGGGCAGTTTCAACTGGGACATCGGCCGCGTTCACGATGCGAAGATGGGCCGCGCGCGCCGCTATGGAGGCTGGTGTTTTCAGATCACGCCGGACGGCAAGTTTGTTCTGTTCGCATCGGGCATGCGCTCACCCGCCGGCATCGGGATCAACAAACACGACGAGATATTCTACACCGACAACCAGGGCGACTGGAACGGCTCATCGACGTTGCAACAGGTGAAGAAAGGACGCTTCCACGGTCACCCGTCGTCGTTGATGGACCATCCGGATTTTCAGGGCAAAGATCTGAACGCGATCTCCGTGGAGGAATACGGCCAGCTGCGCTCGCCGCCGGCGGTGTTTTTCATTCACGGCGATCTGGCGAACTCGCCAGGCGAACCGACGTTCAACGAAACCGGCGGCAAATTCGGACCGTGGTTTGAAGATCAGGTGTTCGTCGGCGACCAGACCAAGTCCGTTCTGATGCGCATCAATCTGGAGAAGATTCGTGGCGAGTATCAGGGCGCGGTGTTTCCGTTCATCGGCCCGATGCAAACCGGTTTGATTCGCAACCGGTTTGGTCCGGACGGTTCGCTGTGGATCGGCGAGACCGGACGCGGCTGGCGTTCCGTCGGCGACCAGTTGTTCGGCCTCGAACGCGTGATCTGGGATGGCAAAACGGCACCGATGGAAATGCAGTCCATCAACGTGATGAAGGCGGGTTTCAAAATCAAATTCACCAAACCGGTGGATCGTGTGAAGGCGGCTGATCCAAAGAATTATCAAGTGCGCAACTGGCACTATCTGTATCAGGCCGAATACGGTTCACCGAAGGCGGATGACAAACAGATTGAAGTTCAATCGGTGAAAGTGGCCGACGACGGAAAATCGGCTGAACTGATTTTGGAAATGACGCCGGGCACCGTCTATCAGTTCAAGCTGACCGTACCGGGCGAAGACGGTTCGAAGCTCTCAAACGAGATCGGCTGGTACACCTTAAACTGGCTGCCTTGAGTTGGGAACCGTGGGGCAGGATGCCTGCGGTCCGCCGATGGGTTTTCGGTTCACATGGCGGGAAAAGGTGGGGCGAGTCTCTCCGAACGAGCTTTTGCGGCCACCGCCGGTTTGCGCCACTCATCGATACCAAAACAGCCCGTTCTTCGGAGAGATCTTGTTACGAATTGAAGGGCACGGGCGTTCGTGGGCGTCTCGTGCGCCCGCAGGTTCGCCCGGAGGGCTCTCCCCACCTTTTCCCACGGTTCCGAACGTACCCCCTTGAACTGGCTGCCTTGAGTTTTTCATCCGGGCGGAGCATCGTCCGTTTGTGAAGCGAAGATGGATGCCACGAAAAATTGCCGCGGTCGTGATTTGCCTGCTGATCGGAGGAATGGTGGCAGGCATCTTTGGTTATCGATCACACGTTCGCAAACGGGACGCACGCTACACGACAAGCTGTGCAAACCATTTTATTCAGCTTCAGTTGGGACTCAGGATAATCGCCAATGAAGACCCGGATTTGATTCTTCCGTCTACAGACGACACCCGCGCCGCGTTGTTGGCGATCAATACCGATTTCAACAATCCGTCTGGTTGGTTGAGGAACTATGGAAGTGCGTGTCCGGAATCTTTTCTGAGTGATCGCAGCATCGGATATGTTTACGTCGGAGACGGTCTTTGTCTGGGAGCCGTAACGGAAAACAGCATCCTGATCCTTTTCTGTCCGGGCGGGAACCACCATGGCTTTTCCGACTCTTCCTGGGGATTTGCCCGTTCGTGGCGATATTCGAATTCTGAACTGATCACCGAACTGGAGCGCGCCATTTCCCGTGGCGAATCAGGCGAAGTGGCCTACTCGGAGCGGGCGATGAAAGTATTGCGATCCGAATTGAACAAGCGCCGGCAGTTTGTGCGTTGATACACAAGCGGGAGTTTCTCACCCTGGCGGATCGGATTCCCAGCGGGGCTGGCCATAGCCAAACAACGCAATGTCAAACCGGCTTTTCCCGTTCGTCAGCAGATCTGCGGCGATCTCTCCGAGCGCGGGCGCGAACTTGAAGCCGTGTCCGCTGCACGGGCTCATCATCAGGACGTTCTGAAATTCCGGGTGCCAGTCGACGAGAAAATGTTCATCCGCCGTGTTGGTGTAGAGACAGACGGCGCTCCGGTGGGGTGGGCGGTTCAATGACGGCAGGAATTTTGCGACCAGCTGTTGCATCACCAATTTGTCATCTTCGGTCACCGTCCGGTTTACGGTGCTTACACTCGTGATCTCGCCCTGATGATGGATAGCCGTCTTCACCCCCGACCCGGCGTCGGGCAGCGCATAAAAATACTTGCCGTGTTCGTATTCCCAGACGTGAACCGGAAATGAATCCGGAACGAAATCCGCCAGGCGTGCGGCCGGATCGAACCAATGCATGACCTGGCGTTCGACGGTCAGTCTGCCTTGAAGTGCGGAGACGATCTGACCGGCCCACGGACCCGCCGCGATGACCAGCTGTTCCGCCTGATAACGACCGGTCCGGGTCGTCACTTCCACGTGTTGATCCGATGCGGTCCAACTCTCGACGGTTTCGTTCCAGCGGAACACGACGCCGTGAGCCGACGCTTCATCAAGCAACGCCTGATGACATTTTTCCGCGAACAGCATCCCGGCGCGCGGTTCGTGTACCGCCAGAAAATCTTCGGGCATGTTGAACGCGGGAAACCGCGCGTTGACCTGTTCGGCCGTCAGAATCTCGTGCGGCAGCTTGTGCTCTTCCGCGCTTCGTCGTGATCCGCCGAAAACCGCACCGTTCTCCGGACCGATCATGAGGCCGCCGGTGATCTTCAACAGTGACCCGCCGCTTTCCTGCTCCAGTTCCTGCCAGAGTTCGTAGGCGCGCTGAATGAGCGGAACGTAGGCCGGATGTTCAAAGTAGGCCTCACGGATTACGCGGGATTCGCCGTGCGATGAACCGTTCGCATGCGGCGGCGTGAATTGATCGAGCAGGAGCACTTTCCGGCCGCGCCTGGCGAGCTGCGCGGCGGCGGCGCTACCCATGATTCCGGCCCCGATGATGATGACGTCGAAGTGATGGTTCATTCGGAAGAACGGATTGATATGAAAACAAAGAGTGGAGAATCGCCAGCTGAAACCGGGCGGAGAAATTCCGCCGGGGCTGCAAAAGACGATTTGGGTCCGCGTGACCGGGGTGTGAAGGTAGGACAGGTTTTCTTCAACCTGTCTTGGCCGATTCCAGTTGCGCTCCTCCGTCTTGTGACGCGTCGTTTGCTTGCGCCTGATCAACAGGGCGTCCAGTCGGAACTGCCCGGTGCGAACCCGCATGACCGGTGGTGTGGGAGACGGGAGTTAATCACTTCCGCGACCCGATTAGCCCATTTTTTCATCCTCTCGAAAATAAATAATTTAGAAGCAAACACACAGTTGCACAGGTGACCGTCGCAACCAACCAAGTGAATGCTCTCTGTCGCGCAACTGACCAAGCCGCCACCGGCAGAAAGCGAAGAAAGAGAAACAGAACGCCAACGGAGACGACGAAGGCGCAGACGCTGGCAATAAGATTGGTTGACGGATCTGGTGCGGTCAGAACGAAACCACAAACAAGGGCAGTAGCCGCTGCTGCTACTAGCGTTCGTTTCTTAGTTGTCTTCATTGATGACGGCTATCACTGTCGATTTTGGCTAACGCAGAGCGCAGCCGCGCCGGGCAAGGGATGTTGAATTGAAACCGAGACGCTCTCCCGGCGTTGGCTGACGCGATTGTTTAGGCAAAACGTGCATTGGATATTGATTCTGTTTCTGTCAACGCGACTTACTAGTTTTTGGCTTCTGCCCTATGGGTGTTGAATATTCATCAAGGCACTGACGCTTGGTAACGCACCTCTGCTTTGCCACTCGTCCGGTTATATTGCCATGGTCCGTATAGTACAATTCTTCGCCGTCTCCAATGTCGTCCCAGATGTCAAAAATCTCCCAGATCCCGACGAACCGGTACTTCATCCACCCACGCTTGGACTTGAATCGTCCGGTCTGTTCTTTGCCGATTTTTACCGCTTTATCGTAGGCTTCAGCGAGTGTTCCAGCATTGATCAAGTGATGATTGACCCAGGTCCTATTTCTTCTACTTTCGTCACGCGGGTCAGAGCCCAACGGTTCAATCCTGATGCAAATAGATGCGAGCCACCAATCTTGATTAGTTTTGATGCGTCCGCGCATAACCTTGCCCAACAGTGTTAACAAGCGATGTGGCGTGCACTACGTCGTGCACAGTTGATTTTTCCAAACACCGCTTTTCGATGAGGTTAGGAAACCGGACGCGCGAGTTTCCGGCAAGGCCGAAGTTCGGCTTCCGGTCCGGAAACACTTTGCCACCGCTTTCCCCTCGCTCATTCGGGGGCAGTATCGAGATGCGCTCCATCGTTCCCGGGCGCTCATCGGGGTGCATTTGAAAGCGGGGGTCACCCCGATGCGCCGGATGGCGAAAGGTGGGGCGGGTTCTCCGAACGAGCCTGCGATGTCACGGGGGAAACCTCTGAATCCTGTTCCGTCCCGCATGGAGGAAAGCAGCGAACCGCAGAAGGCTTGTGGCACGGGCGACAGCAGGCCGGAGAATCGAGCACGCCCCGTGCGCTCAAAGTTCGTTCGGAGAACTCACTCCACCTTGCCCCAAGCGTTCAATCGCATCCGCGACTTACAACGGGGTTGACAGGTGGTGATTCCGACTCAGTATGGAAAATCCAAAAGACAGGTCGGCTTATGAAAAAGTTTTTGATCATCGTATCCGTTCTGATTGTGGCGGGAGTGTTTGTCCGGCAACAGATTCAGACTAACCGTCTGGAGCGTGAACTGGCGGCTCTTCGCACCGCCCTGTCGGAGACGGGAGGCGAACCTGCAACCGTCAACATCACGCGCCCCGGCGAAACGGTGGTTCAACGCGTTCCCATGGACCCGGCGGTCTATCAGCGGTTGACGTCGATCGAAGAACAGATTGGCACGTTGGCGCGGGCGTCGGATTATTTGATGGATCGCGGACAGGTTCCGCTCATGGGTGCGAAGCTCGGTGAGATGATCGCCCGGTTAAACGATCCGTCGGCGGGTGACAAGGACCGGCTGGACGCGTTGAAACTGCTGCGCCGCGCAGGTGCGCTGGACGAGGCCGGAGTCAACGCCACGATGAACTGGTTGACCGGCGCGACCAATTCCGGGGTGCGCCAGAACATCCTCCGAAATCTTGAAGGCATGACGAACGCCTCGATGCAGTCGACCATGATGCAGCTCGCGTTGAACGATTCCGATCCCAAGGTCCGCGAACAGGCGGTTGATAATCTCGGACGGTATGTGTCCGATCCCAATGTGGAGGCGCAACTCTGGGGCATCATGAACAGCGATTCTCCACAGAACGTGCGCGAGGAGGCGATGAATGCGTTGCGGCGCGGGCCGATGTCGGAAACGCGGGTGGCCGGTCTGCAGCGAATGGCGATGGATTCCGACACGGGCATGGACGAACGATTGTTCGCTCTGCGCGCGTTGCGGGGGAACGAAGCCGCGATGCCGAAGGTGATGAGCGCGCTGGCGAATCAGGCATTCGCTTCGCAGGATCCGCAGGAGCGCGCGAGGTTGTTCCAGGCGTTCAACGGGTTTCAGGACGAGTCGTTGAAGGTGCCGCTGGTTTATGGATTGGAAGACCCGAATCCGGTGGTCCGACAACGGGCGGCGGATGCGTTGAGCGGATTTCGAAATGATCCTTCCGTGCGGGAATGGCTGACTTACGTGTCGCAGAACGACGCCGATCCGCAGGTTCGCCGCGAGGCGTTTCAGGCGTTGGCGGAGTCCCGTGACCGGCGGCGGTAGTTCACGGGAAACCCTGTTACACCGTTTGATCGAGGCCGTCGGACTTTGATGTCACGGGGAGCAGGGCCAGGTATTTGTTTTGGTCATCGAACACCAGTTCGAACGCGCCGCAAACGCCCTCCTTGGTCACAAACTTCTGCAACGCCGAAGCCGGAAACTGCACCGTCTGCCCGTTGGTCGCCTTGGCGTGAACCGACCGCGCAACGCCCCGATAATATTCGAGCATTTCATCTGCGCTGATATTGAGGTGAATCCGGAGTGACGGCATGACGACGTGGTCGGTGATCCGAATGGAAACGCAACGCGGCCCTTCTGGCGAGTGAATGTTGGGGCGCTCCGTTGGCGGACGGCTTCCGCCGGGCGCGGCCATCCAAGAAATGGCGAAATTTCGGGCAAGGAATGTTGAGCGTAGTTTTTAGGAATTCGGAAAGAGTCGCCCGGCGTTACGGAATGGACAAATGACCGTTCCGCCCTATCATTCCGACAACCCATGAGTTTAACACTTGTCATCATCTTCGTCGTTGCGACCGCCATCGTCGCCACATTTGTAATGCTGGTTCACAAATTCCTGAAGGACGCGAAGTAGCCGCGCGGCTGCCCGCTCCCTGATCACCACTTGAAGATCGGCAGCAGGCTGGAGTGGTTGTCTGTCCACGGCGTCGCCGAGGGACGGCCCTCCAGCGGAATCCGATTGGTGTCCAGCACCAGACCGAGCAGGTCCTCTTCGTGTCGGGTCAGCACGACCCAGTTTGATTCCTCCTTCCCTTCCGCCGAGCTGATTTTCGTGTCGATCCAGCTCAAACCCGCCCAGCCTTTTTCCTGCGCCAGTCCGGCGATGATCCGTTCGAGATCGAGGTAGCGATTGGAGATGTGCATCGCGAGCCAGCCTCCGTCAGCCAGCTTGTCGAAGTAAAGTTCCACCGCCTCTGTCGTCAGCAGGTGCATCGGAATCGCGTCGGAGCTGAACGCGTCAAGAATCAGCAACTGGTAGGCGTGATCCGGTGCGTGCTGGAGTTGCAACCGCGCGTCGCCCTCTACAATGTTAGGGGACACGGCGCTGCAGTGGGAAAGATAGGTGAACAGCGTTTCGTCCTGTGCGATCTGGATGACAAGCGGATCGATCTCGTAGATATCCCATTCCTGTCGGGGTTGCGCGTAGGTCATCGTCGCGCCCGCGCCGAGCCCGATCAGGCCGACGCGCCCTTCGGGATGGTTGAGGTTGAATTCGCCCATGATGGTGCCCAACGGTCCTTCGCGATGGTAGTAGGCGAGCGGTTCGCAGGCGCGGTTTGAAACGATGAACTGCCGGCCGTGTGCGGTGGAACCGTGATCCAACTGGCGGAACCTGCCGTTCGACGTGACGGTCACGCGCGAGACACCGAAGAAACTGCGGTGCACAAACACGGTCCGCTTGTTCAGTTCCACGTAGATCTGCGCCGAGACCATCACGACCGCCAGCCCGGCGGTAAATCGAACCGGGCTTCTCGTGAACGGGTAACACAGAATCACCGGCAACCCGAACAGGACGATATTCGTGAGCAGTCCGGGCATCAACCCGATGCGCGTGGCGGCGATGGAAAATCCGGCGGTGACGATTCCCAGCGCGATGATCGCCAGCCAGGATTTGACGGAGCGGAGGTTGATCGGTGCTTTGCTTTTGATCGGGAGGTAGAGCGAGCAGGCGAGCAGGATGACGAGCGGATATTCTACCACTTCGCGAAAAATCAACGGGGCGATGATCGCGTTGAAAACGCCGCCCAACGCGCCGCCGACCGACATCCAGAGATAGAACTCGGTGAGCCGGGCGGGGGACGGCCGGTCGCGCGCCAGCCGGCCATGGCAGACCATTGCTGCAATGAAAAAGAACAGCAGATGAATGAGGATCAGGAACCACGTCGGTTCGGTCGCGCGACACAGAATTGTGAACACCAGGATGAGCCCGACGACCGGCAGCAGACGGTTCCAGATCGTCTGCGGCAGCCATTGACGACGGGCGAAGACCATGACAAACGTCAGCAAATAGAGCGACAACGGGATCACCCACAATAGCGGAATACTCGCGATGTCCGTCGTCAGATAGGTCGTGACGCCGAGCATCAGGCTGCTCGGCACGAACGCGAGCAACACCCAGAACAGCCGGCGTTTCCATTCGATGAGTTCGGCGGGGACTGACTCCATGGCCGATTCACCGGCCGTCGTCTGGTTTCCGGAATATCGGACGAAAACCGCACCGCAGACCGCGATGAGAATGATCAGCGCGGCGAAGGCCCAACGCCAGAGCGCGCTCTGTTCACCCGTGTTGAAATGGACCTCCAGCCAGAGCGGATAACCGATTAGCGCCAGCAGACTTCCGAGGTTGCTCGCGCTGTAGAGAAAATAAGGGTCGCCGGACGACGAATGGTCGACCCGGGAAAACCAACGTTGCAGCAGAGGTCCGGTCGTGGAAGTGATGAAAAACGGCAGGCCTGCGACGAGGATCAACGTGGTGAGCAGCCACGGAACCGGCGTCGCACCCGCCCTCAGTTCTTCCAATGACGCATCCGTCACGACGAAGGGGAGTAGCAGAAATGCACCCGTCATCAAGGCGAGTTGAAGCGCCACCTGACCGGCGCGAGGAACCTTGCGTGAAACGATGTGCGCGTAGAGGTAGCCGAGCAGCAGCACGACCTGATAAAACACCATGCACGTTGTCCAGACCGCCGTCGCACCACCAAGCATAGGCAACAGTATTTTCGCGATCATCGGCTGTACCGCGAACAACAGTGACGCGCTCAGAAACAGCGTGAAGGCGAAGAGAAACGGCATGAGGGAAAAGCGCAAAAGGGCGGTTGCTGAAACGTCACCGGAATCTTGCTTTGATCACCGGTTGGAATAATTGCGGAATGTCACTGTGCCCGTCCGCGTCACCGGATGGTTTCGTGACAGGTTGCCAGGGCGTTTGGACGTGAGTGACCGGGTGCATGAGGGGCGGATTGAAACAGCAAACCGCCGGGCTGGCAATCGATTGTGATGGCGCGCCCGCCCGGTTGCGCTTTCCTGAGCCCGCTACTTTATTTCAGCCGGAACCGGTCGCCCGAGCGCACGCAATTCCTCGGCGGTCAGAATCAACAAGTTGGTGGAGTTCAGCGAAACGATGAAGCCGCCGTTTTCTCGAAGCATGGACTCGATGATCTCCAATGTTTCGTCGCGCGTTCTTGGAACGGAATCATCGTAGCAGATCTGATTGGTCACGCTGTTCCATGATCTTCCGAACGACACTCGTTTTCGCGCGACGGCCGAATAATTTGCGACCAGATTGCTGATCGAATCGGTCGTCCCCATTATGGCATCGCGCAGTCCCAGAAATTCGTAGAGATGTTTCCGGGCATTTTCAAGGGTCGGCGCGCCGTGCGGATGCGGGAGTGAGTCCGAGAAATCGAGGAAGAACATACCGAAGTCAGGCTGATCTAAAGCCACCCGGGTTTCCTCAATGGATTCCGGTAGACGATTCTGTTCTGGGGCGGGCAGAATTCCGGATTGAACCACCGCCAGCCAGATGAGCAGGACGGCCATCGGCACTCCGATGAACACCAATGACCCCATCCATTTTGAATTCAGTGATTTCGCCAGCGATGATTTGTCATGGTCTCCGGACATGATGATTTGTCGGTGATTATTCCAGCCTGTTCACATGGGAACGGGCCGCCTTGGATTTCTCTCTCTGGGGGGGACAGTTGCTCAACCGGACCGATCTGGCAAGTATTTGGTTTTGGCTGGTATGTGTTGAGGCCCCGGGTTTGGCTTGGTATCGTTTCAGAAACTTCACCGAATGAAACTGACTCTTTTTTTTCGCCACCGCCCCGCCCTTTTCATGTTGAGCGGTTTCGCTTTCGCTCGTCTTGCCGCCGCTGAACCGGCTGAAATTCTGGTCGTCGACGAGGCGACCGGTCGTGGGGTTCCGCTCGTGGAACTGACCACGGTGAATCATCAGCGATTTGTCACCGACAGCGCCGGCCGGATCGCCTTCGACGAACCCGGACTCATGGGCACGCCGGTCTTTTTCAACATCCAAAGTCACGGTTACGAATTCCCCAAGGACGGTTTCGGATATCGCGGGAAGGCGATTACTCCGGTGGCGGGTGAGACGGTGACGTTGAAACTCAATCGGCTGAACATCGCCGAACGCCTCTATCGAATCACCGGTCAGGGAGGGTATCGCGACAGTGTGATGCTTGGTCGCAAAACGCCCATCGAACATCCGCTGGGTGTTGGACTGGTCGCGGGTCAGGACTCCACGTTTGCGGTTCCGTACGCCGGGAAGATCTTCTGGTTTTGGGGCGACACCGCGAGGATGGCGTATCCGCTCGGGCATTTTGGAATGGCGGGTGCGACGTCCGAACTTCCCGGAAAAGGCGGGCTCGATCCGTCGGGCGGAATCAATTTGACTTACTTCGTCGATGACTCCGGATTCAGTCGGCCGATGTGCCGGCTTGGTTTTGAAAGTGGACTGATCTGGGCGGACGGTTTTACAACGGTCAAAGACGGGCAGGGGAGGGAACGCCTCGTCTGCCATTTTGTTCACCTGAAAACGCTCGGGGAAGTCCTCGGACACGGCATCGCAATCTACAACGACGACCGCCAGGAATTTGAGCGCCTCGCCGACTTCGACCTGAACGAAATGTGGCGCTGGCCGACGCAGGCCCACCCGATTCATTCGGAATTGGACGACACCGAATACCTGTTGCTCGGCGATGTTTATCCAACGGTGCGCGTTCCCGCGACGTTGGAACATTTCACCAACCTCGACAGCTACGAGGCGTGGACCTGCCTGAAGGCCGGTTCGACGAAAGAGACTCCGGTCGTTGATCGCGATGACAACGGGCGACTTCGTTGGAGCTGGCGACCGAACGGTTTGCCCGTTGGTTCACAATTGGAACGAGCGCTCATCGAGTCGCAATTGATAAAGCTGGATGAAGCGCGTGGTCAGCCCGTGGATTCCGCGACTGGTAAACCGATCAAGCTTCATCGCGGCTCGGTCAGCTGGAACGCGCATCGTCAGCGTTGGAGCATGATTTTCGGCGAGCTCGGTGGCAGCACATCGAACGTCGGCGAGATCTGGTATGCGGAGGCCGACGAACCAACCGGGCCGTGGACGAAGGCGACCAAGATCGTCACGCACGATCAATACAGTTTTTACAATCCGGTGCAGCACGCGTTCCTCGATCAGCAGAACGGCCGGCTGATTTATTTTGAAGGCACCTACGTGAACACGTTTTCGGGAAACAAGGACGCGACACCGCTGTACGATTACAACCAGATCATGTACCGGCTCGATCTCGATGACTCAAGATTGGGGCTCACTCCGAGGTAGGACAGTCGTCCCTGCCTGTCCCGCGCGCCGCTGGCTACACGTCCACGATCGTTCCACCGGCGAACGGTGAGGAAGGGAATTCAATCTCGCCGAGCGCGTTGTTGTAGTATTGGACGACGGCCTTGCGGGAGCCCGCCTGAACTTCGAACGTCACGCACAATTTTTGTTCGCCGGGATATTTGCCCCGGTCGTCGGCGGTAAACCTGCCGTCTTCCCAGATCCTGACGTCCTGGACGGTGCCGATGGCGTCCACCCGTTCCAGCTCAAGGAGTGAACTCACCGGCCTCTCCATAAGGGTCAGCTCTGCCGGTTCCCATAACGAAGCGTTTTTGCCGGCCTGCGGCGTGATGGTCAGTTCGACTTCAACGTATTTCTTCGGTCCCTCGTTTGATTCCTCGTCTTCTGAATTCGAATCGGCAGCCGCTTCACCTGTCGCATCGGCATCAAACACCTCAATGACGATTGGAGGTTTCGGAACTGATTTGACGGAATGAATCGTGAGGTTGGCGAGGTGCAGCACCTCCGATTTGATCGAGAGCGCCTTCACGATGAAGTTCCGGATGAGTTGGCCGATGATGATTTTTGAAATCCACGCGAGACCGGTCAGAATGAACGGGAAGGCGATCATCCCCATCCAGCCAAATTGTTGGAAGAGCAGCACGGCGAACGCGACCGTGACGGTCAGCAGAAGCACGAGGCCGATCAGGATAATTCTCAACATGGTGGGGTGGTTTGATTTCCAATCGTGTTGGTAGATCAAATCACTCCCGTCCGCCAGTTCGTTTTTTCGGCACCAGTGACTCCGGGATGAAACCGGTGCGCCCGGTGAGAACGCGCTGCAGGTTGGAACCCAGCCGGTGTGCCAGTTCGCTCATCTCCGTGGATTCGGGCTCCTGCAGTTCCCGACGGCAGCTGTAATCCCACAACTCAAGCCCGCGTTCCACCAGCTCGGGTGGAATTCCCAGACGCAGATGCGCCCCGGCAAACCCGCCGTCGTAACTCGACGGGCCGCCCGTCTGACGCGCCCAGAATCCGGCGATGCGATTCATGTGCGCGGGCCAGTCTTCGATAGTTTGATTGAAGATGGGGCCGAGCTCCGCGTGCTGCCGGACATCGGCATAGAACGGTTTGATGAAGGCGAGGATGCCTTCCTGCCTGCCCATTCGTTCGTAGAGGTTGTTCATTTTGTTTCCATCAAAAGACAGTCGATAAACTGCTGCCAAACCTTGCCCGGTTCCCAAACACGATGAAGATCGGTGAGCGCCGTTTCCGTGTCGGCGCCTTCGTGCTGGACCCGGTAAAGAAAGATGAACGCCGAAACCCGCATGTTCATCGCGCAATGAATGAAGACCTTCCGATCAGCGAACACCTTCATGATGGCGGCGAACGTTTCATAGTCGGACCGGGCGGGTATTTGGAAGTTCACTGGAATATGAACGTAAGTCATTCCGCGCGCACTCACCAGTTCGCCTTCGTTGGAAATCGCGTCGTCGGATGTTGGCAGGGCAAGATTGATCACGGCGGCGAAACCGGCGGCCGCGATCTCATCGAACTGCCCGGCGGACGGCTGACCTCCGGTGGCGAGCCGGTCGTCAATTCGCAGATGGTTGAAAATGTCTTCGATTACGTGAGCGCCTTTTCCTGCTTCAAACGCGTTGCTCTGGAGCTTAAGTTCCGCACAGTTTCGGGAAAAATTCATGGGCGACGGCGCAGGTCGATTTGCCGAGTTCATCCATCGAACAGTTCTTCACCCGGGCGGCGGTTTCGGCGGTGTCCCTGACGTAGGCGGGCTCACAGCGTTTGCCCCGGTACGGGATCGGTGCGAGATACGGGCTGTCCGTCTCCAACATAAATTTGTCCATCGGCGTCGCAGTCAGCGCCTCGCGGATGTTTTGCCCGTTCTTGAACGTGAGGATGCCGGTGTAGCTGACGATGGATCCGAGATTCAGAATCCGGTTCAACGCGCCGACCGGTTCGGCGAAACAATGGAACACACCCTTCACACGATCCGCGAACGGGGTCAGGAGTGCCATCGTATCCTCGAATGACGACCGTTGATGAATCACCAGATTGAGCCCGGTTTCGGCGGCGACTTCCAGGTGCTGGTTGAAGAGTTTCTTCTGACGTTCGATGTAGGCCTGATCGTCCGCCGCATTGCCGGACTGCGCGCTCGGCATTCGATAATAGTCCAGACCCGTCTCACCGAGAGCGACGACTTTCGAGTGCCGTGCCAGCACGCGCAGTTCGTCGCGGATATCGGCGGGCGCATCCATCGCCTCACAGGGATGCCAGCCGGCGACTGCGAAGATGTGATCATGGGTTTCGGCCAGTTCGATTGCGCGGCGGCTGCTTTCCAGATTGGTTCCGATGGAGATGATCTTCGTGATCCCGGCCAGCCGCGCGCGTTCCAGCAGGGCGTCGAAGTCCTTTTCGAAATCGGGGTAATCCAGATGCGCGTGCGTGTCGTAGAACATCGGGCGAACCGTATTCCAGGAAACCGGAATTGAAAAGACGTTAGCATGCGAGTGGAGGTGAGGAGGATCTGAAATCGGACTGAGGGTTGCGGAAGTTTCCGGCGTCGGCGGCTACGATTGACGATTTGCCTGCGCCCTCCGCCAGCCGCGCGAGCGTCTTGGACGGCGGTAGCCCTCTACCGCTTTTCCCCGGAAATCTAAAGACGCTGATGAGACAATCGCCGCCCGCAAAGAGATTCAACCCGCGCGTGATCGGTCATCCGCCCCAAAGCGCCAGAGGGCTGGCGCAGTCCAAAACCTGCCGGAACAACCATCATCCTTGAATAGAATGCGCCGGCTCAGTAGCTGTAAACCAGACCCAGTCCGAATGCGTTCAGGTTAAAATTCTTGTGTCGCTCGATACGCCAGGCGGGTTCGAGGGTCCAGCGGTGGCGCAGTCCAATTCTAACGCTCAGGCCCACCGACGTGATGTCCTCGGAATTGATCAGTCCACGGATGGGGTTGTTCACCGCTTCGCCACCGGTGGAGAACGTCAGCCGCGCCGCCGACTGCTTGGAGAATTCCCAGTTTGCGCCGGCCACCCAGGTGAGCGTGGTGTTGGACGCGCCGGTGTCCTGGACGTTGTAGCTCACGTAGAGTTTCGTATCGAACGTGGAACGCGGATGCCAGCGCCACGTGAAGCCCGGTGCAAATTGATAGACGTCAAGATCCGAGAACGTGAGCCACGCAAAATCAAATCCGGCGAAGAACGGATCCACCACGCGATAACTTGCGCCGGTGCCCAATCGCATCTGCGAAATGATGTCGCCGGACGCGGCGGGAGCCACATTTGCCCGCCAGATCCAGTCCGGGCTGAGGGCCGTCGAGTAATCGAGCCGGATCTGGCTGGCGGTTTCGTTGCTGCGCTCAAACCGACGATACTCGAGCGCCCAGCCCTGTTTGATGGGTTGCACGTACGACACACCGAAAAAGAATTCCTGCCAGTTCGCGGGATCGGGTCCGCCCTCCGTGTTGTTCAGCACGCTGTATTCGTAGCCCGATGCAAATTCCCATTCGTTGCCGGACTGCAACAGGCGCAACGCATCACGCTGATCCGTGTTGGTGGGGTCGCCAAGCAGGATCGATGTGTAAAGCGACCGCGCCTGACTCACCTGCCCCTTCGCCGCCTTGACCTGCGCCGCGAGATCTTTCACGGAAGCGCTGTCCGGACTGGTTTCAACCAGCGGGGCGAGGGCGCGTTCGGCGGCGCTGACCTCGCCCATCCGCAGCAGGGCCAGGACCAGCGCGCCGCGCAGGCCGACGTCGTCCGGTGTTTCGCGAAGTTTAGAGGCAAGTTCGCGGGCGACATATTCGGGATCCGCGCGACGGGCGAGACGCGTCAGGCTGGCGATCTCCGCATCGGGTCGGCCGAGCCCCAGATAATGCGCGAGCCGGTAGGCGTGACCGCTCTCGTCCGGTTGATCGTTCAGGTCAAACAACCGGCCGGCTGCCAGCCACAGGCTCGAATCGGGTATGCGCGCCGAAGTGGCGGGCAGCAACGCGTCCAGCGCGAGTTTGCGTTCACCGCTTTCAATGGCCGTGCGAGAGGCGCGGCGCAACTCTGTCAGTGAATGGCTTTCGAGCCGTTCCCACGGCAGCCAGTTCCAGCTGAACCACCATTCCGGCGAACGCGTGATCGCCCCGATTTCGGCCGCCACCAGGTCAGGTTCTGCGGCGGCGAGAAAGTCGGGTGTCAACCAGGTGGACGAACCGTGCGATTGAATCAATGCGGCGAGTCCGGCGGTATCGCGTCGTTCGAGAAACTGGTTCGCCTGCCAGGTCAGCAAACTGGCGGCGTCCGGGTACAGTTTGCGACCACGATCAATCCATTCTCGGGCTTCGTAAGGCCGGCTGCGGGCCTCGGCCAGCTCCGCCTGTTTCAGAAACAGCACCGGTTCGCTGAACCCGCTTCGCTCGGCGAGCGCGAGCTGGCGTTGGGCATTCTGGAACTCGCCGAGACGGGTCAGCAACGTCGCCGATTCCATCCGTGCCGCCGGATTGGGGATTGGCCGGGCGGTCAACGCGCGCAGCACGGCCAGCGCCTCGTCGGTGCGACCCATGCCGAGCAGAAGTGAAGCCTCGCGTTGCGCGGGCTCCGCCGCTTCGGGAAACTCGGCCGCGATCCCGCGATACAGTTTCAACGCGCCGGCGAAGTCATAGCGTTCCTGTCGCCAGCGCGCCTGCGTCACGCGCAGGTTAAAATCCGCCGCCGTCGCGGGCAGCCACACTTCACTGGATCGCCATGCGGTTTCGATCTGTTGATGGGTGATCCCGTCGTACGCGCCGGGGACCATCTGTGCGAGATATTCGAAGACCGAGTTCGCCGCGTCGGTTGAGTTCCAGTCGTCCCGCCACGCATCGAACCACAGGGCGCGCCGCAGCAGCCAGTCTTCATACAACGGGCTTTCGGCTTCGATCGACATGGTGCGAAGGCGCTTCTGGACGTCGTCCGCCAGCCAGATGTTGACGGCCTGCTCGTCAAAGTCCTGCTTCAAATTCTGCGCCCACGCAAACGGCGTCGCCACGAACGCGTACCAGCCGTTCGCCAACATCACGGGAACCTTGTTGCGATCACGCGCCCGCTGTTCGGATTCAGGGTCGGCCACCGGCAGGCGGCTCGTCCCGGCAAGTCTCGTGAAACGCGCGGTCCACTCCGGATTGAGCCGGACAGCCATCTGTGTCGCGAGCGTTTGAAACAGTTCCTCGCGGGCAGGCAGGGCGGTGTCGGCGCTCCATTCGTCGAACACCGTGAGCGTCCGGCCGTACGGTGACTTGTTCAGCAACGTGAGCGCCGTCGCGGTCACGTCGGGCGCGAACGGATCAAGCAGGCTGGCGACCTCGTTGACGTTGATCGTCATGGTCTGCAACGCGGTCCACCGGTGCCGCCAGAGGTTGGCCACGGGATCGCGCGGATGTGCGGACTCGTAGCGCTTGAGGACGTTTTCAAACTCGCGCGTGGATCCGGCTTCCAGCGCGAGGCCCAGCCCTTCGCGATACAGTTCCACTGAAGACGGGGTGAACGTGCGTGCCTGGTGAAGGGCCGCGCGGGCGGTCTTGAAATCGCGTTGAAGTCCCGCGATCCGGATGATGCCGAGGCTCGCCTCGAGCGCCTCCGGATTCTCTCGAACGATCTGCTGATAACGCGCGAGGCTGTCCGCGAGACGGCCTTCGCGACTGGCGAGACGGGCAAGCCCCATGCGCGCCTCCGGGCGGCCGGGGGTCACTGAAACGGCGCGTTCAAAAAAGGCGCGCGCGACGCTCAGCCGATCCGCGGCGGCGTAGGCGTTGCCGACGGACATCAGGGCGTCGTAGTTGTCCGACAGCAGATTGGAGTAGGGCGCGAGCAGTTCGAGACCCTCCCGCTGCCGCCCGTCGCGGATTCGCTGCATCGCGCGGAAGGAGATCTGCCGGCGCCGCTGATCGGGATCGGCCGGCGGACGGCTGGCCAGTTCTTCCGCCAGTTCCACGGCACCGATCCGCGCCAGCATGCCGGCCTTGATCAACCCGATTTCCGCGTCCGTGAAACCGGTGTCGCGGTCGCGGTCGTCCGCGATCTGCCACGCCTCGGAAGCCAGTCCGGCGGAAGCCAGCGTCCGAATGTACGAATGATAGGCGAAGGCGTTTCCGGGTTCCGCGTTGATGGCGAACACGAGGTCGGCGATCGCGTCGTTGATGTCGCCCTTGAACCGCAGCGCGAGCGCGCGACGGACGCGCATGTCGGCGTCGTAATCATGGATGTCCAGCCAGCGGTTGTAGACTTCCAGCGCACTCTCGGACCGTCCGAGCTGGCTGAGCCATTGCGCTTCGAGCACGACGTTGCGCCGGTCATCGGGAAAGGCAATCAACAGTTCGGCGAGCTGCCAGAGCGCTTCTTCGACCTTCCCCTGACGGGCGAACCATTCCGCGCGGAATTGATGGGCCTCCATGTTGCGCGGGTCGACGTCGAGAATTTCATCGAGCAGGTCAGCCGCGAGTTTGAACTGCCGGTCGTCCAGTTTTTCGCGGACGGCGGACTGCCAGTTTGCAGGTCGGCCGGTGTCGGCGGCGTGAGTGCAAGGGGTGAACGTTCCGACGAGGAGGAATGAAAGAATCAGAATTGCAACCCACCGTTCGTATCGCAGGACTTTCAACCGGGACGGGCCGACTGGAAAGTCGGCGTTACAGTCGCGCGGTTCTTGGATGGGGCTGAACTTCATCTGTGTGCCGGCGTTTCTGCGGAAGCCCGGCGTGACGGCGGGCGGGGATTCGATGAAGCCGTTATTTTGCGGGGGCGAACGACTGGTTCATCTTGCCGAGTAGACTGAGCATCACTTCGTGGGCCAGGCGGTGAACGCTCTCGTCGTTGAACGCGGGGGATGACGCCTTGCGGCTGAGCGTGCCGGCCCAGACGACCTCGCCGGAGGCCACGTCCACGAGGCGGAGCGAAACCCCGACGTTGGCGGTCTCGCCGAATCCATCGACAAAACCATATTCACCGACCGAACCGGCGAGCACGTAATCGACTTCCAGCTCGCTTCCGACGGCGACGGCGGTGGCGGTGTTCAGGCCGACCTGACGTTCCCACGGATCGGTTTCAAGCCGGCGCAGGCGGACGTCTTCATTGTCAGACAGACCGCTGACCTCCTTCACGTGGAAACGGGTGTCGACGTGCAGGATTGTCGTGGCCAGATCGGTCATGATCAGTCCGGCGTGACGTTGGTTGCTGAGATTCTCGAAGGGCACGACGGCCATTGAGGCGGTCGGCGACGGAGCGGCGGCACCAAGTTTCGCTCCCGCGGTCATCGTGCTGGTCGAACAACCGCTCGCGAGTGCGAGACCGCCGGCTAGAACAGCCGTGAGCGAAAACGTTTTCAGGCAGGTGGGGATGTGCATGGAATCGGAGTTTGAGGTCGGCATTAATGCGGATTGCGCGCGGCGGCAATTTTGAGTGAACTGCGGCGCAATTGCAGCCGCAAGGGCATGTTGTTGCGGCGTGAATGTAACGACCGGACACCGACCGACAAGACAATTTCCGGACGAGCCCGACGTTGTTCCGACCACGGCCGAACTATTCCTAACCTTGATCTGGCAGATCACCAGCCTGCTGGCCGTGCTGTCGCTGGTCATCCTTTTCGTGCTGATCGTTCACCGGGCTTTTCGCAACCGCCACGAACGCCGGGACGCCGCACGGCGGAAGGAGCTGCGCCAGCTTGCGCTCGAACTCATGGAGTATCCCGAGCGCATCATCGAGGCCCGCAAGGAAATGCGCCCGTCCGACCGCAGACGGCTGCTTGCCCTTTTCGAGGAGCTCCGCAAACAGCTCAAGGGCGAGTACGCCGAGCGCCTGATCAGCCTGATGCGCATCATGGGGCTGATGGATGAATGTCTGGAACAACTGAAACATTCCGGCTGGGTGCGGCGTGTCGAGGCGGCGATGTTGCTCGGAAACTTCAACGAGCCCAACGTGGTGCTCGCCCTCTACCGCGCGCTTGAAGAGGGTCATATGGAAGTGCGGGTGGCGGCCGCGTTGTCATTGGCACGGTTACGTTCAGTTCAGTCAGTGGTTGAGATCATTAACGCGTTAATCCCACCGGGAGTCAGTCCCTCGCTTGCGGTCACCCAGGTCTTCAGACAACTGGAGGAGAAGCACGCACCAGAGCGATGCCAGTTGCTGAGAAACCATTCGTTGCCCCCAACGGCCCTCACACTTTCGATCGATGCACTCGGGCGACTGGGCGACTTGAACGCGGTGCCGGAATTATTGGAAATTTATGATCACCCGAACTTGTCGGTTCGAGTCGCAACCATGCAGGCGCTGGCGCGGCTACATGATCATCGATCAGTTGAGCCCGTGATGCTGGCGATGGCCGATTCGTCATGGGAGGTCCGCGCCAATGCCAGCCGGGCTGCGGGGAAAATTGGAGATCTGGCGGCGTTGCCGATCCTGCAACACCTGCTGGATAATTCGAACTGGTGGGTCCGCTACCACGCGGCGGAAACGCTGGCGAGCCTGGGCAATCTGGGGCTGATGCAGCTTCAAGCCGTCGCGGAGACGGGCACCCCGGACGCGGCCAACATGGCGTGGGGTGTCTTGAGAGAACGAGGAGTCCAACTCATATGAGCAGCCAATCTGCGTTGGAATATTTCGTCTCGTTCGTCCGAGTTCTCGACTGGTTCATACTGTGTTTTCTCGTCGTCTACTGCGTTCACTATCTTTTCCAACTCGTCACGGCCTGGTTCGAATTGCGCACTGTGTTTCGGGAGGAGAAACAGGCTGATTCGTGGTGTTGCTGACGGGTCAAGTCGCGTTTCCGATCTCCATCGTGGTCGGTGCCTACAATGAGGAGAAAACGATTGTCGACAGCGTGTATGGAATGCTGTCCCTACAGTATCCGGACTATGAGGTGGTGATCGCAAACGACGGATCGACCGACAAGACCCTGGAGCTGCTTGACAAGGCGTTCGATCTGAAGCTGACGCGCCGGCTCTACGAGCGCATCGCACCGTGCAAACGAATTCGCGGCGTGTATCAAAGCGGGCGGTTTCCCAATTTGATCGTGGTGGACAAGGAGAACGGTGGTCGCGCCGACGCCCTCAATGCCGTGATGAATGTCGCCCGCAACCCGGTGGTGTGCGCGACGGACGCGGACACCATCCTTGAGCCAGACGCGTTGTTGCATCTGGTTCGACCGTTCATTCTTCACCCGGAGAACATGGTGGCGGTGGGAGGCAAGATTCGTGTCGTCAACGGCTGCGAAGTTCGTTCCGGAAGAATCAAGAACGTTGGTCTGCCGACAAATGTGCTGGCCCTGTTTCAATACGTTGAATACATCCGATCATTTCAGATGTGCCGACTTTCCTGGAACTATCTGAGCGCGCTAATCAACATCTCCGGCGCGTTTGGTTTGTTCAAACGCGACGTGGCGCTGGAAGTCGGTGGATTTGGCAAAACGGTGGGCGAAGACATGGACATGACGATGAAGATGCATCGTTATGGATACGGACGCGGTCCCGCTCGCGTCTGGCTTACGTCCCTGATGCGGTTTGCTGGACGGAGGTGCCGACAACTTTGAAGATACTTCGCAACCAGCGCACGAGATGGCATCGAGGCCTGCTCGACGTCCTGAGATTGCACAAGGACATGATTATGAACCCGCGCTACGGCGTGGTTGGAATTGTGTGCCTCGGGTATCTGCTGATCATTGATGGACTGGGTCCCATTTTGGAATTGCTGGGACTCATCATCGTCCCGCTCTCGTGGGCGTTTGGCATACTCAACGATGCCTTTTTCCTGGCGTACATAAGTCTGATGTTCACCTACGGCGTATTTATCAGCACCTGGTCGCTGTTTCTTGAGGAAGTGACGTCAAAGGATAAGACAAAACCGATGGACCTTGGCGTTCTCGTCGCGGCGTCAGTTCTGGAGAACTTTGGCTATCGCCAGTTGAACGGGCTTTGGCGGATTCTCGGCACCTGGCAGTATTTCAGAAAAAAGCAGGGCTGGCGCGCGATGACCCGCACCGGGTTCAAGAAGACCGGGGCGCTCTCTGGAAAAACACGGCCCGCGCCAGTTCCCGCTGGCAAGTAGTTTTCACCTGCGGCAAGCTCGCCGCGTGAAACAATTTCTCTTCCTGGCTGCTCTGCGGGTTTCGCCGACTTCGGTGACGGCGGGAAATGTCGGCGTTTTCATCAACGACGAACTCACTGCTGATATTTGTTCACCCGCGACTCAATCCGGCGAACAACAATAAATCCGTTCGACGACTGTTTTTCACGATCCGATCCCGACCATGGTATTTGACTCCTTCTTCACATTGTTGGCTCAGACCAACGTTGCCGAAGCCATTGATTCCGAATTTGTTCAGGCTGTCGAAGGCTCGATGCCTGAGTTCTTGAAGTCCAAGTTTCTGGAAATTCAACTTTGGCGTTATGCCATGTCGTTGCTGATACTGATCGGCGGGTTTACGCTGAAGAAAATCCTCGAACTGGTCGTGATCAAGCGACTGACCGCCTTGTTTTCAAAAACCCGTTTCAAGTACGACGAGATGGTCGTCGACGCGCTGAGCAAACCGTTGACAGCACTGGTGCTGATCGGAAGTGTCTACTTCGCGTGGATTTTTATTCAGGAGGACGTCGAGATCTCAGATTACTTCGTCAACCTGTTCGCGCAGTCCTTCAAGATCGGCATGGGGCTTACGCTGGTCTGGGCGGCGTACCGGTTGGTCGATGTCTTCGCCGCGTTCATCGACGACCGTGCTTCGGTGGAGGACAGCGCGATGCGCGGGCAGTTCGTTCCGGTCATCAAGTCGAGCCTGCGCATCTTCACATTGATCGTCGGCGTCCTGACCGTTCTCGCGTCGATGAATGTCAACATCACGGCGATGCTTGGCGGGCTTGGCATCGGCGGCATTGCGATTGCGCTTGCGGCGCAGGAATCAGTCGGGAACTTCATCGGTACGCTCAGCATTTTTACTGACCGCCCCTTCAAGGTCGGTGACTGGATCATTGTCGGCGACAAGATCGACGGCAACGTGGAGCAGATTGGTTTTCGCAGCACCAAAGTCCGGACCTGGCCGAAGACGCTGCTGTCGATCCCGAACAAACTGCTTGCCACGGAGATGATCGACAACTGGTCGCGCATGCCCAAACGCCGGATCAAGATGACGGTCGGCGTGACCTACTCGACGACTCCCGAGCAGATGGAGGAGTTGTTGCGCCGCATCAAAGATCTTCTCAAGAACGACGAGGGTGTGGACCAGGATTTTTACATCGTCCGGTTCACTGAATTCGGCGCGAGTTCGTTGGACGTGTTCCTCTACTACTTCACGAAATCGATCAAGTGGGACGAACACCTTGCCGTGCGCGAGCGCATGAATCTGAACATCATGCGGACGATCAACGAAATGGGCCTGAGCATCGCCTTCCCGACCCGCAGCATCCACGTCGAAAGCATGCCGCCGAAAAAGGGTGCCGGTGACCGAGGCCCCGGTGAGGAATGATCTGCCGCCGAGGCGCGTAGGGCGCTGAGCCGGACAAAAAATTAAACTCCATGTTTAATCCGTGGCTAAAAAGTGATTGGATTTGTGCACTGTGATTCTGACAAATGAAACTGTATCTCCTTCGCCACGCCATTGCCGTTGAACGCGGCACCCCCGGGTTCGAGGACGATTCACTGCGACCGCTCACGGAGGCCGGCCGCGATAAAATGCAACGGATCGCGCGGGGCATGAAAACGTTGGGGCTTTCCTTCGATCACATTCTAACCAGTGCCTATGTCCGCGCTGAACAAACGGCAACAATTGTCGCCGCTGCGCTTGGATCAGAGAAGCGTCTGATGACCGAACCGTTGCTGGCGGCGGATCAGGAACCGCACGCCATCCTCACGAATCTGGCCGGGGCGGAGGGGGAATCGAGTAACGTTCTGCTGGTGGGGCACGAACCTTACCTGAGCGAGCTCGCGAGCCTGTTGATCGGGTCGGTCCAGAATGGCGCTTAGTTAAGGCAGGGTTTCGATGGTTTTTGAGATTGGTTTCGGGAGCGTTCGACGATCATTTGATGACGTGGTTTTGTCATCAGTCGAAAGTTCTTCGGTCTCCGTTTGACGGCCCTGGGTTCGGAGCGGTTGGGACGATGGGGCAGCGGGTCTCCGGCGATGGTTTCGTAGAGCGCGTCGCGTTCGGCGGCGCTGACCCGTGGTTGCACA
>Ga0209390_10001052_pt1 | contig 54546 bp, 47 predicted proteins | sample BON01_FD_187212 | JGI IMG/M metagenome (GOLD analysis project Ga0209390, IMG submission 187212) | Freshwater microbial communities from Lake Bonney liftoff mats and glacier meltwater in Antarctica - BON-01 (SPAdes) (version 2) | ecosystem: Environmental > Aquatic > Freshwater > Ice > Glacier...
CGGCCTCAAGCTCCCGGGAGCGTAGCCATGAAACCCCATCACTAAATCCGACCCCTAAACCCCCCAAACCAAGAAACCGCAAGGCTCACAGCCCAAAATCCGCCAAACAAAGTCCCCGAAGTTCCAGCTAGAAATCGCCGAGCTGTTTGCCACCACCAAACAGAACGTCAGTCTTCACGCGAAAAACATCCTCGAAGATGGGGAATTGACCGCTGATCGAGCTGTCAAGGAATCCTTGACAACTGCCGTCCTCGTTAAACTCTCAATCCAACGCCTCCTTTTCAATGAAGCCGGAGGCTTCTCATCCTGTAGCCGGTGGTTGAGCAAAGCGACACCACCGGACGTCATATCCCCCGCAACCCGCACCCCGGCAGGGGTGCCAGCCAGCGCCCGCCATGCCCTCCACCCATACCAGCCTTCATTACCATCTGATCTTTGCGACGAAGAATCGCGAACCGGTCATTGCCCCGCCCTGGCGCGACGAACTCCATTCCTACCTTGGCGGGATCGTCAAAGGTCTCGACGCATTCCCGCATGGAGTCGGTGGCGTCGCGGATCACGTTCACCTTCTGGTCGCGCTCAAGCCCACTCATTGCCTTTCCGATTTCATGCGGGAATTGAAGAAGTCATCATCCTCATGGATTCAAGAATCCCATCTTCCTGCATTTCGTTGGCAGGAAGGTTACGCAGCCTTCACCGTCAGCGCATCGGCGCGGGATTCAGTGAAACAATACATCGCCAACCAAGAGGAACATCACCGGGTCAAATCGTTCCGGAAGGAGCTGATTGGGTTTCTCAAGAAATCCGGCGTCGAGTTCGAGGAACGATATCTCGGGTGAATGTCCCGCCCGCTCCGATGCCGGAGGCATCACATCTTGTAGCCGGTGGTTGAGCGAAGCGACACCACCGGAACCCAACGTCGTCATGGTCCGCACCCCGGATGGGGTGCCATCCATTCTCGGTTCGCCGCCGCATGATGGCATTCCTCCGGGATGCGGATTCATTGATGATCCATTGTCCGGTGGTGTCGCTCGTGCCTCGCTCAACCACCGGCTACAGGATTGGATCCCTCCGGGATCTCCTTGCCAGCTCGTTCTCTCTTTCCAAATGACCTCCCTCCTCAAATTTGATCGCTACGAAATCCGCATCCCGCAAGCCGGAGGCTTTCGAGCCACTAGCCGGTGGTCGAGCGGAGCGACACCACCGGAACCCAACGTCGTCATGGTCCGCACCCCGGATGGGGTGCCAGCCATTCTCGGTTCGCCGCCGCATGATGGCATCCCTCCGGGATGCGGATTCATTGATGATCCATTGTCCGGTGGTGTCGCTCGTGCCTCGCTCAACCACCGGCTACAGGATTGGATCCCTCCGGGATCTCTTTGCCAGCTCGTCCTCTCTTTCCAAATGACCTCCCTCCTCAAATTTGATCGCTACGAAATCCGCATCCCGCAAGCCGGAGGCTTTCCAGCCATTAGCCGGTGGTTGAGCGGAGCGACACCACCGGAACCCAACGTCGTCATGGTCCGCACCCCGGATGGGGTGCCATCCATTCTCGGTTCGCCGCCGCATGATGGCATCCCTCCGGGATGCGGATTCATTGATGATCCATTGTCCGGTGGTGTCGCTCGTGCCTCGCTCAACCACCGGCTACAGGATTGGATCCCTCCGGGATCTCTTTGCCAGCTCGTCCTCTCTTTCCAAATGACCTCCCTCCTCAAATTTGATCGCTACGAAATCCGCATCCCGCAAGCCGGAGGCTTTCCAGCCATTAGCCGGTGCTTGAGCGAAGCGACACCACCGGAACCCAACTGTCAGCCTTGGTAGAAGAATCCAACTTCAGAGAGGTATTGACATAACGAAAGATGAACAGAGCCAAGGGTCTGTGCCTGTTGTTTCCTCAGGAGGAATTTCGTCATATCATGATGTGGCCGCAGTTAAAGGTCCTGGTGTAGTTGTTGGCAGGAAGGGCACCGCAGGTTCCGTTTATTTCATTGAGGAGGACTATTGGCCCCACGATACAACCCTTTATGTAAAAGAATTTGGGGGAAGTTGCCCTAGATTTGTCTTTCACAAGCTTTGCAGTATGAATCTTGCTAGTTACGATACTGGGTCTGCAAACCCCACGTTGAACCGGAACTTGGTGCATCCTGTCGTTGTGAGTTGGCCGCCACCTCGCGAGCAATTACTCATTGCTCAATATCTTGACTTCCAAACAGCGAAAATTGATCAGATGGTAGAAAAAGTGGAAACCGCTATCTCAAAGCTCACGGAATACCGCACCGCCCTCATCACCGCCGCCGTGACAGGGAAAATCGATGTTCGGCATGATTGACATTCAACCCCATTTCAGCTTATACACCCGCAGTTTATGAACTACCGAGAGACATTGCCGGAAGGCTGTCCGCCTGCCGATTCTCTGGAGGTTACGGGGCGGCTGACCGTATTCCGTTTGGTGCGGGCTGTGCCTCCGTCCAACGATGATTTTCGCTCGCAGCGTGAGGAAAAACCGGGGCGGACATTCTCCGGTATATCGGAATGCCAAGCACGCGGGCTTTCGGTCTTCACCGAACGTCGCGATGCGGAGAAGGCTCTCAAGCTGCCGAGCCTTCGAGGGATGCAAATCTGTGGGATCGCGCTCGGGCACGGTGCGGGGCGTATCCTCCAAACCGGCAAACCATCGCACCACACCTGGTGGCCGCTGGCGGAGTTTGAGATTCTAAGCTACTGTGAAACGGAGGCCGCATGAAGACGTTCAACCATACACAAACCCTTTTTTATTACGAAGGCCCGCAGGTCATCGAGGGGCGCGATTTGTTCGGCGGGCACTACATCGGAGTGATGGTGGAACCGGATGGCGAGACGGCTCGCTACCTGATCGCAGGCGTGGTTCCCGAAAGCCTTCGGAAATTCCGTGCCGGTGGGATGGACTTACGTTCCTTGATTGAGGAGCATGGGTCTGATGAATGGTATCTGGCGTCGGTCGAAGGAGGCCAATTGGACCAGCCGCTCGAACTGCAGCCGCAATCGAACCCGTTGGCGGCATCCGGTTTCCTTCCCGATCCGGGATTTCTGCTGCATGATCAGGCGATTTCCGATGAAACCGTGCTGGAAGCCCGCGCGCGGAACAACGTGATCCTGAATGTCTCCGTGGAACCCCCGGAAGCCGCGACGGAACACAGGATCCGTCTGGAAACGCTGGCGGGGCTGCTGGCGCACGTCCAGACCATGGTCAAACATGCCTACGCGGCAGCCTTGCGTGAACTGGAACCAATCACACGCAAGCAGATTGATCGTTCCGATTCCCATCTTCTGGATGTGATCATACCTGCCGCCGCAGGTTCTTTCAGGGTAACGATGGAGGCATCGAAGCTGACAGACATGCTGGGTGATTGCGAGATCGCCCGCGCCTTGGACAGGATCGACGTGTTGTTCGCAAATGCTGACAATCCTCTGGCGGTTCTGGAGGCAGTCAAGGCTCACAAAGGCCACTTGGCCGGAGCGTATCTGCGGTTGCTTCGCTTTCTGACAGAATATCAGACGGGAATCAGCTACTCGTGGGCAGCTCCGAATTTCGCCACTCCGAAAGGCAGCAGGGTTTCCGAATCCCAGATCACGGCGCTTGTGGAAGTGCTTTCGGGAATTTCAAACCTAGGAGCGGAGTCGATCAATATCGTCGGCAAGCTTGAGAAGGCTGACGTCGTGAACGACACATGGCGGATCTCCAACGAAGAAGGATCGTTCTCTGGCAAGGTGAAAGACGGTGGACCCAGTTTGAACGGATTGAAAATCGGGGGTTCTTACCGATTCTCGTGTATCGAAGAGATCGAGTTCATGGAAGGCACGGGCAGGGAGCAGCGACTTCTTTATCTGGAGGAACACCAGCCTACCTGATCGGGCGGACATCGATAATCTTATTCTCGATGCATATAGCCCTACCACTGCCGTCCGGAGGATTTCCGGTGGACTCGACAGGGGCTTGAACGGCGTTTAGTTTTTCGGGAAATGACACGCATTGAAGTGAAGCCGGAACTTTTGGATTGGGCGGTTGTCCGATCCGGAAAAGACCGTGCCAAGCTGCAAAAGCGTTTCAGCAAGCTGGATGAGTGGCAGCGGGGAGAGCTTCTGCCGACCCTGAAACAGCTTGAGGATTTTGCCAAGGCGACCTACACGCCGCTGGGATACCTGTTTCTCGAAACGCCACCGGAGGACAAGATGCCGATCCGGGATTTCCGGACGGTGATGGGGCGTGCGCCCCGCCGTCCCAGCCCGAACCTGTTGGATACAATTTATCAGATGCAGCGGCGTCAGGAGTGGATGCGGGAGTTTCTGCAGGGGCATGACGCCGGGCGGCTGGGATTCATCGGCTCCGTCACGCTTGAGAGTCCGGTCGTGGAGTCGGCAGCTGCGATCAGGGCGAAGCTGGAGTTCAATGTGGACTGGGCGTCGGGCCATGCGACATGGGAGGACGCGTTGCGGGCGATGAAAAGTGCGATTGAAGAGATCCGCATTCTCGTTTTCACCAACGGGATTGTTGGGAACAATACTTCCCGTGCTCTCGATCCTGAGGAATTCCGTGGCTTTGTGCTTACGGATGATCTCGCACCATTGATTTTTGTGAACGGCAATGATGCCAAAGGAGCGCAAATGTTCACCCTGGCTCACGAGCTTGCGCATCTTTGGCTGGGGGAAACCGGGGTTTTTGCGCTTCCCAATCTCCAGCCGAGCGAGAACCGCGTGGAGGAATATTGCAACAAGGTTGCGGCGGAGTTCCTCGTTCCTGCGGTTGCACTCCGGGAGGTCTGGAATCGTCGCGACAATCTATCCCGGGATTTTCAGCCACTGGCGCGCCGTTTTAAGGTCAGTGCTCTGGTCGCCGCCCGCCGTGCCCTGGACGAGAGCTTGATCACCAAGGAAGAGTTCCTGATTTTTTATCGGAATCAGACCCGTCGCGTCGCGGAAAAGTCCGGAGGTGATTTTTTCAGAACCCAGAACAACCGGGTGGGCGCACGCTTTGCCAGTGCGGTGGATCGTGCCACCCGTGAAGGCAGCCTGCTCTATCGTGATGCCTACCATCTCACGGATCTCAGTAGTGAGACTTTCAAAAAATACCTCGGAAAGATCCAAACGGCATGACGAGCGCGCCGTCTGACATCACATACCTTCTGGATGCGAACGTTTATTAAAAATCCATGTCATCGCAAACACAGGAAATCTCTTTTGAGTCACACGTCGAGGAAACGCTTCTGCTAAATGGTTGGAAGCAGGGAACGAACGCGGAATGGGATAAGGCGCACGCGCTATTTCCGGCACGGGTGATTTCCTTCCTTAAGAGCAGGGATCAAAAGAGAAATTAGGCCTACGGCATCAGGATGATCATGACCGGGACGGATCATGCCACTTGCCGAGCCGTCCGCTGAACCGAGTGCCATTCGGGCTAGGCAAGGATCTCCCGAACCACCCGGGTGGCTTCGACACCGGTGGGGGTGTGGTTGAGTCCCTGGAATTTGAAGTGGAAGCGTTTGTCGTTGATTCCGAGGGTGTGGAGGATGGTGGCGTTGAGATCGCGGATGTGGACGGGATCCTGAACGATGTTGTAGCAGAAATCGTCGGTCTCTCCATACATCTTGCCGGCTGAAACGCCTCCGCCTGCCATCCACATGCTAAAGCAGCGGCCGTGGTGGTCGCGGCCGGCATTGAGACCGCCCTGGCTGTAAACGCTGCGACCAAACTCGCCGCCCCAAACGACGAGGGTGTCTTCGAGCATGCCACGCTGTTTGAGGTCGGTGACCAAGGCGGCGGAGGCGCGGTCGGTGTCCAGACATTGGGCGCCGAGGTGCGCGACCAGGCTATTGTGCTGATCCCATCCACGGTGGAAGAGCTGGATAAAACGGACGTCGCGCTCTGCCATCCGGCGGGCGAGCAGGCAGTTGTAGGCGTAGGTTCCGGGGGTACGGGCGTCTTCGCCGTAGAGCTCAAAGGTGCTGGTGGGTTCGTCTGAGAGATCGGTGATTTCCGGGGCGGAGGCCTGCATGCGGTAGGCCATGTCGTATTGAAAGTTGCGAGTCGCGATCTCCGGGTCACCCGTTTGGTCGAGGCGGAGGGCATTCATTTTGGCGAGGTCATCAAGCATCTTGCGTCGGCTGGCCCGGTCGATTCCCTTCGGATCATCGAGATAGAGGATGGGAGAGCCGCCGCCGCGAAGTTGGACGCCTTGATGGCTGGAGGGAATGAAGCCGCTTCCCCAGAGGCGTGAGAAGATTGGTTGACCCGGGTTCTTACCCGAGCCTTGGGAGAGCATCACGATGTAGCCCGGCATGTCCGGATTGTGGCTGCCGAGTCCGTAGTTGCACCATGCTCCAAGGCTGGGGAGTCCGGGAATCTGCGAACCGGTGTTGATGAAGGTAATGCCCGGGTCGTGATTGATGGCTTCGGTGTGGACCGACTTGATCAGGGTGATGTCGTCGGCGATTCCGCAGGTGTAGGGCAGCAAGTCACCGATCGTAACCCCGCTTTGTCCGCGTGGCTTGATCTCGGAGATCGCGGCGTTGACAAGGAACTTGCTCTGACCGGCGGTCATGCCGGTGACGCGCTGACTCCCGCGCACGCTCTCGGGGAGATCGGTGCCGTGCAGTTTCTTGAGGGTCGGCTTGTGATCGAAGAGGTCGACATGAGAGGGACCGCCGGATTGGAAGAGATAGATGACCCGTTTGGCGGTCGGCTTATGGTGGGGGAGTTGTGGTAAGCCGAGTTGCTGCCCGGCGCTCGTGCGCATCGAAGGCAGGCCCATGAAGGCGAGGGTGCCGGTTCCTGCGCCGATGAAGCCGCGTCGTGAAATTGAATGCCTGCCCATGGTTACTGTTTGGTGATGGTTTCGTTCAAATTGAGGATGGTCGAAGCGACCATGGTGAGTGCGGCAAGTTCCGGGGTGGCATCCTCGGACAGCATGAGTTCTCTCGCATCCTCGGGTTTTGTGCTGAAACGCTTTTTTTCACGCGTATACATCGAGCCGAGAATTTCCAATTCAGCCGAATTGGGCGGACGTGCGGTGGCCAGTCGGAAGGCATGAGAGATTCGGCTTTCCGTGGAGTCGCCTCCTTCGTCGGTCATGCGCTTTGCGAGTGCACGTGCGGCATTGAGATACTGCGGGTCGTTCAGCAGCACGAGTGCTTGAAGCGGGGTGTTGGTTCCCATGCGCCGGACGGTGCAGGTTTCGCGTGTAGGGGCATCAAAGATGGCGAGGGAGGGTGGGGGCGAAGTGCGCTTCCAGAAGGTATACATGCTGCGTCGCCGGGTCGCTTCGTCGGCATCCGGGAAGTAAGCCTGTGCCGTGAATACTCCGTAGCCGAAGTGGCTGATCTGGCGCCACAGTCCTTCCGGTTGCTCTGGATAGACACTCGGGCCCCCAATCTGAGGATTCAGAAGTCCGCTGATCAAGAGCGCGTTGTCGCGCACCAACTCGGCTGGCAGTCGAATGCGGGGTGCCCGGGCAAGGAGACGGTTCCGGGCATCGGCATCGAGTTGCTTGGGCGAGATGTCGGAGCGTTGTTGATAGGACTTTGACATCACGATTTCCTTGAGGAGGTTCCGGATATTCCAGCCGCCTTCGCGGAAGCGCACCGCCAGGATGTCGAGGAGTTCCGGGTGCGAGGGCCATTCTCCTTGGGATCCGAAATCTTCCGGGGTTCCCACTAATCCTTTGCCGAAGATCATTTGCCAGTAACGGTTGACCGCAACACGGGCGGTCAGGGGATTTGATTCAGCGACCAACCATTTGGCGAGCGCGAGACGGTCCGGGGGAGCATCTTCGGGAAGCTGTCGGAAAAGCTCGGGAACCCCGGCCGTCACTTCCTCGCCGGGCTTGTCATATTCGCCACGGGTGAGGATATGGGTCGTTCGTTTCCCGGGTGAATCCATCACCATGACGCTGGTCTTGCTGCCCGCTTCGAGCTGCTTTTGGACGATTCCAAGTTCGATTTCCAAGGCCTTGGTGAGACGCTTGTTGAGTGGCGTATCGGTCTTCCGGGTTTCTCCTTGCAACTCCTTGAGCCGGGCTTCTCTTTGCTTGAGCGATTGCTCCCACCCTGAGATTTCGTGAAGGGGCGATTCGACCTGAATGAACGGTTGCGTGTTTCCGTTGGTGGCTCCTTGGCCCAACTCGGTGGCTGAATTGAAGAAGGCGAAAAAGCGGTAGTAGTCCTTCTGGCTGATGGGATCGTATTTGTGATCGTGGCACTGGGCACACTTCATGGTGAGGCCCATGAAGGTGGAGGAAACGGTATCGACCTTGTCCGCTAGGTAAGCGACTTGATACTCCTCGGCAATCGTTCCGCCCTCATGAGTGTTCATGCTATTGCGCAGGAAGCCGGTCGCCATGACCTGCTGCGGGGTGGCATTGGGAATCAGATCGCCGGCGAGCTGCTCGGTGAGAAACTCGTCGTAGGGCTGATTCTCCATGAAGGAGTGAATGACCCAGTCCCGCCATCCCCACATATCCCTGTGGTCATCGATGGAGTATCCATTCGTGTCCGAATACCGCGCGGCATCGAGCCAGTCGAGTGCCAGTCGCTCCGCGGTTTGTGGTGAGGCAAGCATCTGGTCGACAAGCGAATCCCAGGCCTTGGGCGATTTGTCGGCGAGGAAGGCCTCGATCTCAGGCAGCGAGGGCGGGAGTCCCCGGAGGTCGAGGGAGAGTCGACGGATGAGAGTCTCTCGATTGGCGGGCTTGGAGGGTTCGAGACCTTCTTCAAGGAGTCGTTTGCGAATGCCGGAGTCGATGAGTTCACGAACGGGCGCGGTTTCTTCGGTGACGGGCACCTCGAAACCCCAGTGACCTTGGTATTCGGCCCCTTCCTTGATCCACTGCTTCAGCGTGGCGATCTGCTCTTTGGTCAGAGACAAATGACTGTCCGGTGGGGGCATTACCTCATCCGCATCATCCGAGGTCACACGATACATCATTTCGCTGTCATCCGGATTGCCGGGGACGAGGGCTTCCCTCTTGAGAGCCCCCTCACGGTTATCGAGCCGGAGTTTCGCCTCCCTCGTGTGCGGATCGGGCCCGTGGCAGTGGAAGCAGTTCTCCGAGAGGATGGGGCGGATGTCCCGGTTGAACTCGAGCTCCCCGGCTGTTGCTGAGCCCGCAAGAGCGAGGAGGCTGAGCTTGTAGAATCTGAGAGGAAGGCGCGCCATGAGTGTGGGAGATTCTACGCAGGACGCGTCAGGAATCTATTGGAAAATTTGGCCCGGTTAGCTTTGAGTCCGGAGCCATTCGATGAGGTTGGCAAAGTCTTCGGGAGTCAGAGTGTGTCCGAATGTTGGAGGCATGAGCGAGATGGGCACGGTGAGACGGGATGCGATTTGGGCCTTTTGGAGCCGCTTGGCGTTTCCGACGAGGTCGCGGATTTGGAGGGTATTGCCGCGTTCACCAGTGACGAAGGAGCTACTTGTGGTGCCGTCCTTGAAGGTGAAATTGGTGAGATGGAAATGGCTGTCGACATTGCGGTTCGGGTCGAGAATGTCTTCGGCAAGACGTTCAATGCCACGGCTCCCGATGCCGTCGAGTTGGGGGCCAATCAAGCCGCCTTGGCGGTTGATTTGGTGGCAGGTTGTGCAGTTTGTTTGAAAGATAAGGGCACCCTTTTGAGCGTCAAGGGTCTCGAGTTTTTTGGCGGCTTGGTATTCCGAAACCCGCTGAGTGATGAGCTGTTTCAACTGTGCGCTCTCCGGTCCATCGAGAACCTGCGTCACGGTTGTTTGGGTGTCCGTGGGCAGCCATGGTTTGAGTTGGTCTCGTAGGCTCACCGGGGCATTGAACTTTAGAAGCTCCGCCAGCGTTGTCAGTTGTGCGGCGAGATGGGAGTTCCCGGCAAAGGTGTCCGTGCTGAGACCTTCGACTCCGCTGATTCGGGCAATTCCCAGCCACGCGTAGGCATCGCCGGGGTCGCCATCGGTGATTTGCAATCGCATCTGCTTTCCGGGTTCCGTCGTCCAGGTGATCTTTTGCGCAACATCGTTTCGCGGCGGGGCTGCGCGGAGGAAGACTGTTCCTTCGTCATCGATCAGGGTGATGTGGTTTTTGAGATGAGCTTCATGATCCGGGTAGCCTTGATGGCCGACGATCCAGAAGGAAAGTTCGTTGGTCGTGGTGAATTCCTTGGATCGTAAAATGCCAGTGCGTTGCTCCGCGTCCGGCGCGCCCATTTGGAGACTGGATATCACGGCAACATTCTGCCCGTCCTGACATCGACGCATTTGGGTGGTCCAGGGTGATGGACTCTCCAGATGGACGGGGTGGGGGAACTCGACCCACTCACGGTTTGCCGATTTTTGTCGTGTTTCCAAAAGGGTTGTCGCGAGGCTTTGCGCCCAATTGAGGATGCCGGGGTGGGGTTCCAACCGGCCCCGCTCGTCGAGCCCGGCTTGGAGGGCATCGAGTTCCGTGAGTTGACTTTCAAGAGTGCCCTGACTTGCGAATTCCTTGATGAGATCCGTGATGATGGTGTCGTCGGCGGAGCGCGCGATTTGGGTGAGGTGATCTCTCTTTTTCGGTGAAGCTGCCAGGAGCGAAGCGGCCTCCGGGGTCGAAACAGCCGGGATGATCTTTTCCAAGATTAGGGCGTGAGGGGATTTGATGAGGATACTTTTCTGGAAGGAGGTGAGATGGTTACGGATTGCCATGCGTAGGACATGGACGAGGTGGGAGTCATCTTCAGGAGTGCCAGCGAGAGCGTCGAGTAGCGGTTCCAAAGCTTTTTCTTGCGGTTGAAGTTGGAGCGATTGGGCCGCTTCCCTTTGCACAAAGGGATCGCTGTTTTTGAGGAAGGTGATCGCGTCGGAAAGAGGTTCTGAACGAAGAGTGGTGGGATGAGGGGAAGTGTTTCCTTTCTTGGTGATTTTCCAAATGCGTCCGCGTTCCCGGTCACGGCCGGGATGAGTGAGGGGGACTTCGTAGTGTCCGATAATTCTGTTGTAGAAATCGGCAACATAGAGAGCTCTATCATTACCCATGCACAGGTCCACGGGGCGGAACCAAAGGTCGTCGCTGGTGACAAAATCACGTTGTTCAAGGGCCACCGGGGTGCTTCCCCGGAATTCAATCCGGTCGTGGTTGATGCGTGACGTGACCGGATTGCCAATCAGGAGATGGTCGTTCCAATCCGGTCCCCACCAATCGCGGTCGAGGTAGGCGATGCCGCAGATCCCGGTTGATCCGTGGGTGTGTTCGATCATGGTCGGAGCAAAGCCGAGCCCGTCGTGTGGCTTGCCAAAGCTGGGATAGACTCCGCCCTGGAGAAGTTGATACACCGGGGCGCTGTGGCAGTCTGCGCTGTAGAGATTATTTCGTCGATCAAAGCAGAGCCCGAAAGGATTGACCTGCCCGCGGGTGAAGACTTCCACGCTGGAGCCATCGGGACGAAATCGGAAAACGTTCCCCGAGTGGAGTTCGATTTGGGTGCCATCCTTCGCGGTGAGAGTGCTGGTATTGTTAAAGCCATGGGTGGCGTAGACCCAGCCGTCCGGTCCCATCCGGAAACTTGAACACATCCCGTGGGTGTCTTTTTCATAGCCGAGAGGGCCGAAGAGAACTTCGCGGTGGTCTGCCTTTCCGTCGCCGGTGGTGTCGGCGAAATACCAAATATTAGGAATGCTCCAGGCAATGCAGCCGTCGGCGTGTTCCGGTTGGTGCCAGGGTAACACGCCCGTGGGAATGTTGAGGCCATCGGCGAAATCGATCACCTTGTCGGCGCGGCCATCGCCGTCGGTATCTTCGAGGATTTTGATGGCATCGCGGCTGTCCCGGACTCGCGTGCCCTGTGGGTCGGACCAGCGATTTCTTGCGGCGGCGTAGGGATACTCGGTAGTGGAGGACACCCAGAGACGCCCCCGCTCATCGAAGGCGATGTTGATCGGTTTGTTAATCTGTGGCTCGGAGGCGAAGAGTTGGATCTCGAAGCCCTCCGGGACATGGAGCGCGGAGAGTTCCTCCTCGGGAGAACGTGGTTCCGAGCTTCGGACCAAGGATTCATCGCCTGAGGAAATGAGGCAGACGGCGAATGAGAGGAGGGTCGTGATCTTCATGAGGCTGGTGAGTGTTCCCTGAGCGGGGCAGTTTGCACCGCAGCACACATAAAGCGATCATGGAAGCTGGCTAGGAGATGGCCTGGAGTGCCTGAATCCGGACGAGGACAGGGGGGTGGGAGTGATCGAGGAAGACCTCCAGGGGGTGGGGAGTGAGATTGGAGAGATTGTTGGCCGAGAGTTTTTTGAGGGCGGAGATGAGGTAGTCCGGAGAATCCTGGGCGCGGGCGGCGTATTCGTCGGCCTCGAATTCGTGTTTCCGTGAAAGCATGTTCATGAAGACCGCAAGGACCCGGGAAACGGGCTTGAAGACGATCATGAAGAGGACGAGGCCGGCCGCGATTGATTGCGATTCGATACCGAAGGCCGCGTAGAGCTGTCCCCCAAAGGCGCTTTGTGGGTTCGTGGCCATGCCGAGGAGGAAGAAGATGACGGCGGTCTGAACGATGGAGATGACCATGCGCTGGACGATGTGTTTCTTTTTGAAGTGGCCAATTTCGTGGGCCAGAACCCCTACCAGTTCATCGGTGGTTTGGCTTTCGATGAGGGTGTCGAAGAGGGCGATCTTCTTGCGCTTGCCGAAGCCGGTGAAGAAGGCGTTTGATTTGGAGGATCGCTTGGAGCCATCCATGACTGAGATCTCGGTGAGAGGGAACTCACACTTCTTGGCCATCTTCTGGATCGCTTTGTTGAGTTCCCCGTCTGCGAGCGGAGTGAATTTATTGAAGAGGGGCAGGATCAGGGAAGGGGCGAGGTAAGTGAGCGCAAGGGAGATCACGGTGAAGCTGAGCCAGGCCCAGATCCACGCTTGGTCGAAGGATTGGAAGATCCAGAGAATGAGCGCAAGGATGGGGGCGCCGATAATAACGGTCATCAGGTGCGACTTGAGCTGGTCGCCGAGGTAGGTGCCCTTGGTCGTCTTGTTGAAGCCGAATTTCTCTTCCAAGACGAAGGTGTGGTAGACATCGAAGGGAAGGGAAGCGGCCCAGGAGAGGAGGTAGATGAGGCCGATGAAGCTCAGGCCTGAGGCGATCTGGCCCATGCCCCATGAAGTCACGAGGGAGTCGATCCAACTAAAGCCTCCGAGGGTCCAGAAGACGAGGAGGAGGGTGAGCGAGGTGATAGACGAGAGGATGCCAAAGCGGGCCTGGGCCTTTTCATATTCCTGTGACTTGCGATATTTCTCGTCATCCCAAACCCCCCGAAATTCCTCCGGAAGATCCGGTTGGAGGTTTTTCAGGGTAAGCAGGGTCGCGATGAAATCGAGCTTCCACAGAAGGAAAAGGGCCACTAACAAAACGATCGCGAGCAGGTTGAACTCAGGCATGGGGTGACGTTCACGGTCAGATTGGAGTCCGGCAAGGGGAAACTTTTCGCAAGGGCACACGAAAAATCAAGAGTTCCGTTCTTGAATTAGTTAACTAAACCGTAATGATCGCTCTTGTGTTCCGCGCCGACCGTCAGATGAAGTTCAGTTTTCTCGAAGCTGCGGCTTTGGAGGCTGTCCCGACCGTGCCGATTTTTGAATTGAGAGGGATTGATTTCGAACGCTCCGCGAGTTGCGCCGTGCTTCTGGAAAGTCTGGGGTTGGATGATTTGGCGGCCCGGGTAAATGTCCAATGGAATGGTCGAATGAGGTCTTGTGCCGGTCGTGCGACCTGGCCGGTGGCGCTCATTGAGTTGAACCCGAGACTCGTTGAAATTTCCAGAGAAGAAGTGCGCCGGACCATGTTGCACGAGCTTGCCCATCTGGTGGCCTACGAGAGACACGGGAACCGCCGCATTCAGGCCCATGGGATTCAGTGGCAGCAGGCGTGCGCTGATCTTGGCATTCCCGGTGAGAGGGCGACCCATGAACTTGCGCTTCCGTCCCGGACCCTGAAACGGCGATGGCGTTATGATTGTCCATCGTGTGAGACGAGTTTCGAGCGGGTTCGTAAATTCAAGAGCCGGGTCGCTTGTTACGATTGTTGCCGCAAGGTGAACTCTGGTGATTACCATGAGGATTTTCGTCTTCGTGAAGTGGCGCTTGCTGAAGGGTGAACATCCACGAATGATCGCTGCCAGAGCCTGCGCTTGCTTCATTAAGACAGGACCCTCGCTCTCGGGACCGTCAACCGGTGACCGGCACCGTTCGTTCGACTTCACCTTGAGTAGTAGCGAAGGGCATCTCATCCACGACAGAAAGAGAAGTCTGCCTCACTGACAATCCCGGTCTCTTCGCGCAATATCTTAATTCATTCTCTCGCCATTCCTTATCGAAGAAATTTTCTCCTGAAGTTCGAAAAGCATTTTTTCGAGTCGGGTGGCGGCATCTCCGGCGGGTAAAAATGCGGAAAGGCGATCAGCCCAAAGCGGGAAGGCCATGGGGGTCAGGCGTTGGGTCTCGATGAGTTGAAAGGGCTTGGTCTGAAGAGCCGTGAGGGTTTTCTGCAGACGGGTGAGCTCCAGTTGTGATTCCAGAATCTCACGACGTGATTGTTCTAACAGGAGATTTGTGGGGTCGTATCGGGTGAAGACCTCGAAGAGGAGATTGGCGGATGTTTGGAGATCGCGGGTGGCTTTGCGTTTGCCGGGGAGGTCGGGAACGAGGAGTCCGGCGACCCGTGCGACCTGGCGAAACTGACGGCGCGCCATCTCGGCGGTGTTCATACACTCCAAGAGATCTTCGAGAAGGTTGTCGGGAGTGAGCGCGGTGCGGAGAACCTTTTCATCGAGCGAGAGACCTTTGGGTGCGCCGAGGCAGAAACCGTAATCGTTTTGAGTCATGTTGATTGACTCGCCTGATTCACGGGAGAGCCTGAAAGCGGCAAGGGCTCCCAGGCCTTCATTGACGAGTCGTCCCGCGAAGGCGTAGATAAACAGGTGCTCTCCTTCCTTGGTGCGGGTGAACTCAATGAGAAGTTTTTCGTCCGACGGAATTGCAGACCAGGCGCTTTGAATCTTAAGAATAGGCGCGACGGCTTTCATCTCCGGGGAGGTGGCGGGGGAGTGAAGGCTGCGGGCGACGGCGTGGGTGAGTTCGGAAGAGAGGGGCATTTTACTCCCACCCCAGATCGCGACATCGCCCCGGTGCTTCTTGGTGGCGGGTCTCACCGTGGCGGTGAGTTTGTGGAAGCGGATGAGTTCCAGACGTCGTCCCGCGAAGATGAATTGTTTGCCGGGTTTTAGTTTTGAAGCGAAGCCTTCTTCGACTGTTCCCAGCGAGCGACCGCTTGCGAACTTGATGAGCACGGACGAGTCTGAAGTGATGGTTCCGATGTTCATGCGATGGAGTTGGGCGGTGCGTTTGTTCGAGATGGTGAGAAGTCCGTCGATGAGTTCGGCTTTTCGGTATTGGGGGTATTGCGAGAGAGGGCCGCCGGTGGTCAGGAACTCAATGGCCCAGTTCCACTCGGCTTCGGTGAGGTTTTGGTAGGAGGGGGCGGAAAAGATTTCCGCTTTGAGATCATCCGGTTTGCCGGGCTCTCCGAGGACGATGGTGGTGAGGTGCTGAACGAGGACGTCGAGGGGCTTCTTGAGGAGAACACGGGCTTCGATTTCTTTGAGGTGCCAGGCATCGCGGGCGGCGGAGAATTCGATGAGTTCAAGGGCGTTGGTGGGAACGCAGAAGATGCGGGAGGTTTCGCCCGGTGAATGTCCGGCGCGACCTGCTCTCTGCGTGAGCCTGGCGATCCCTTTTGGGGAACCAACCTGGATGACCTGATCGACGGGAGAGAAGTCGACGCCCAGGTCGAGAGAGGAGGTGCAGACGACACAGCGAAGAGTGCCGTCCTTTAGGCCGGATTCGACTTTGTTTCTTTCGCCCCGATCGAGTGAGCCATGGTGAATCGCGATTTGATCCCCGAGATCGGGGCGGGCATTTTGAATCTCTTGAAACCAGATTTCGGCTTGTGACCGGGTGTTGGTGAAGAGAAGGGTGGTGCGGGCTTCGTCGAGTTGGCGCGCGACGCGCTTGACGAGTTTGAGGCCGAGGTGCCCGGCCCAGGGGAAGGATTCGATTTCGTCCGGGATGAGGGTTTCGATTTCGATCATCTTATCCTGGTTGGCCGCGATCATTTGAAAATCCCGAGCGCCTCGAAGGGGAGCCGAGGCTTCCTCGAGATTTCCCAGGGTGGCGGAGAGTCCCCAAGTGCGGAGATTGGGAAACCAGGTGCGGAGGCGGGCGAGGCAAAGTTCGGTTTGAATCCCGCGTTTGGTGCCGAGGAGTTCGTGCCATTCATCGACGATGACACACTTTAAGCGGGCAAATTTTTCGCGGGTGTCGGCGTGGGTGAGAAGGAGGGAAAGGGACTCTGGGGTGGTGACAAGACAGTAGGGGAATTTCTCACGGAGCTTGGCTTTTCGGTAGGAGCTGGTGTCCCCGGTCCGGGACTCGACAGACCAATCGAGTTCGAGGTCAGTGAGAGGTTCGCGGAGAGATTGGAGCGTGTCGTTGGCAAGAGCGCGCAGGGGCGTGAGCCAGAGGATTTCGCAGCCTTTGGGCGCTTTGCCGGTCTTGAGCGTTTCGGAGACTGGTCCGAGCCAGACGGAGAGGGTTTTGCCAAAGCCGGTGGGGGCGTGAAGGAGTCCGGATTTCTCCGAGTGATAGGCCTTCCAAACGTCCTCTTGAAATTGAAAGGGCTTCCACTTTCGCTGTTGGAACCATTCCTGGAGTTTGGGGTGGAGGGAATTCATGGAGCTGCGGTTCGACTGGGAGAGGGTAACTCGAAAGCAGGGAAGGGCGAATCGAGTTATTTTACCAATTTCTTGACGGTCGCGTGCGCTCTGCTAGCGTCCCGATCCCGGAGAGATGGCTGAGCCCGGTCTAAGGCACTCGACTCGAAATCGAGCGTAGCGAAAGCTACCGTGGGTTCGAATCCCACTCTCTCCGCCATTTTGCTAGGAATTCATTTTTGGGTGGTTCACTGAGGAGGCATGGTGAGATCTGTTGGAAGATCGGCTCCAAAGTTAATGCGCGAGGGGTTGGAATATCATGGCATCCTTTCTCCGGGGTGATTATTCTCGGACCCGTGGCTAATTCCACAATCGCAATCGGTTCCTCTGATGGCTCTCGCGACGATGGTAAATTATTTCCGCCGACCCGCTGGAGCCTCGTCGTCTCGCTGTCGGATGATGCCGAACCCGCCCTCGAGGAACTCTGCGCGATCTACTGGCGACCGATTTACGGATTTCTTCGCCGCACCGGCTACCGCCGGGAGGATGCCGAAGACCTCACGCAGTCTTTTTTCGCCCGCCTTTTGAGAGACCGGAGTTTCCTGTCCGTGAACCCGGAAAAGGGCAAATTGCGGAGCTATCTCCTGTCCGCCTTGAAACGTCATCTCGTCGATCATCTCCGTTATCAGAACAGAGCGAAACGAGGCGGCGGAGCGATACACCTGCCGATGGCGATCTCGGAGTCGGACTTCGAGGACGCCGAGCACCGCTACGCCAGTCATCCGGTCGAAGAAAAGACGCCCGACCGGATCTTCGACCAAGGCTGGGCCCTCGATCTTCTCACGCGCGTGCATCGTCGCATCGAGGAAGATTATCGCGCCGCCGGGAAGTCGAAGGAATACCTTGCCCTGCGCGAAGGACTCGCCACCGCGAAGGAGATCGAGGTCAAGGGAGCGGCCGCGAAATTGGGCGTGGCTCCCGGCACGGTGCACGTCTTGCTGCACCGGCTCCGACAGAATTTCCGGGCCGCCCTGCGGGATGAAATCGCCGACACCGTGGGTTCGCGAAATGAGATCGAGGACGAGCTTTCCCACCTCATGACCGTTTTTTCGTAGTTTCTTTGTAATGGATCGCTCCTTCTGTCGAAAGGAGGGGTATGAAGGCAAAAACATGCTCTCGATTGTTCGCGGCGCTCGGCGTCCTCCTCATCTCCCCGCTCACCGCCGCCCCTCCGCCGCTCCCGCCGGGAGGATCGCAGACTCTCAACGGCGCGACTTCCGTCACCTTTCCCGAATCACGAGGACAGGTTATCCGCGATGTCCTCATTCCCTTTGAAATCCGGAATCCTTTTGACAACGCGGTCCTCATCACGGGGTCCTTGCAGGATCGGGTGTCGAGAAATGACAACGGTGATCTCGTTTTCTCGCCGCGTTTGCGGAATCTCGTCAATCCTGGCGGGGTCACCTGGATCTTCGGCGTCCGGCTCCACGGCTACGGCGGAGTGAATGTGTCCACTGAATTCGCGACGGATGGCTCCGGACAGATCGGGCCGAATTCGGTGCAGCGGAGTGCGGGCGGAGGCGAGACGCTCTATTATAGTCACGGCAGCCGAATCATTGTCCCGCCCGACGAGCAACGCTTTGTCCATATCCTCACCGATGAGACCGAATTTTCTCTCAACGGAAAGGTGGAGATCTTCGCCAGCAATGACTTCGGCGGCACCTCGTTCAAAACGACCCTTGAGGGAACGGCGTCCCCGACTCCTTTCCACGAAATCGCGCCCGGAGATTCAATCCAAGCCGCCATCGACCTCGCCCATCCGGGCCAGACCATCTCGGTATCGGCGGGCACCTATCCCGAAAACCTCGTGATGCGCGATGACGTGAGCGTGCGGGGCGAGGATCCCTGCACCACCATCATCACGGGCTCCGGCGTCGTGGTGAGATTTCCAAGTGTCACCGGTGTGACCTTTTCCGGCTTTACTGTCACCGGCGGGACCACCGGTCTTGCGGTCGCCGGGGGCAGTCCCGTCATCGAAAACAACAAGATCCACGGCAATACCACCGGGATTGATGTCGATAGCGGATCGACCGCCGTGCTCTGCGGAAATCGTATCTATGACAACAGCGGAACAGGTCTCGAAATCGCAAAAGCCTCGCCCCTCGTGACCAACAACCGCATCTATCAAAATGCCCGCGGCATCACCCTGAACGCCGCCGCTTCCTCCGGTTCGCGGATCATCAATAACACCATCGCCCGCAACACCGGAGACGGAATCGCGGTGGCCAATTGCGCTCCTTTTTTGAAAAACAACCTCATCGTTTCCAACATCTCCGCCGGCATCCGCCTCGCTCCCGCCGGGACACTCGACGTGAGCTATCACAATGTCCGCGGGAACGGCGTCAATTATGTCGGCTTCACCCCAAGCGGGCCCGGCAATCTCACGCTCGATCCACTCTTTGACCCCGCCGACCCGGATGAGTTCCTTTTGCTCCCCGGTTCGCCCTGCCTCGATGCCGGTGATCCCGCCGAACTTTACCATGATCTCGATGGCTCCCGCAACGACATCGGTGCCACCGGCGGTCCTTGCAGCGCCACCGGTCCCTCAGGTTCCGGTCGGGAGAACGGCTTCATCTTCACCTCGGTCGGAACGATTCCCACCTCGACCATTTCGGAAGGCCTCGCCGACTTCGGAAGCTTCCACGACGCTCCCTTCGGCGGAACCCTCTGGCTCTTCGGAGGATTCGGATACGATGACAATGATGTCCGCGAATATTCCGTCCACATCGGTCAGTGGGATGGCGCGAGTCCTCCCGAAGCGGCCGATTTCGTGCCGCTCGACGATCCTCTTCGCAAAGTCCGCTGGACCCGCGTCGGCGGAACCTACTCGCCCGTCACCGTGACCGTGGGCCCGGAGGAAGTCGGGGGAATCCCTTACTACGAACGCACCGAAAACGGGGGTGGCACGATCTGGGCCCACGAGAACGTCATGATCAAGTGGAACACCGGCGACCGCGTTGGGAAATACGACGTGGAACTCCGGGCCTACGATGCCGCCCGCAACCGGCTCCCCTTGGACGACAACCGCCTGACTCTCGTCATCGACAATACCGAAGCGGTCGCAAAAATCACCAGCCTCGCCCTCGTCACCGGAGCGGTCATTCCGGAATGCGCCATTATCAGATTGGGCGATAAAGACCAAAAATTACGCTTCGGCTTCACGGCCTCCCACGCGAACGGCTACCTCCACAGCTACTCGCTGGAAGCCCTCGTCGGCCGCGACCGCAGTGCGGGAGTCCTCGCTTTCGACCGCTATCTCGGAATGCATGATACTCCCGGCCCCCTCTGGTCCGGACCCGGTGCCACTTCCGTCGATGCTGCCCCGGCCGACGGTTGGGAAACCTGCGCCTATCAATTCAGACTCACCGCCCATCGGCGCACCACCAACGGATTCTCCCGGTTGCCGGGTGCAGAATCCTTCGCCAATTACGCCCTCGATCTCGACTCGGGAGTTTGCAGTCCCGATCTCGATGGCGACGGTGATGTCGATGCCGCCGACCTCGCCATTTTCGCCGCCGCCTTCGGACGTTAATCCCCAACCATTCGAAAAAATGAAAAAGATATTTATAGTGATTCTATCAACCACGGGATTCCTCCACGCGGCTCCCGGAGTGGCGATCCGTGGCATGGCCACCGCAGAAAGTCAAACCCTCACCCTCGACCTCTTCGCCGACACCGAAGCGGGCGACCAATTGCGGAGCTTCGGCCTCCTCGTTGAATTCGATCCCGGAGTTCTGAAAGTCCGCACGCTGGCCCGCTACGAAACCCTGTGGTTTCTCTCCCCGGACGGCGGAACGACCACCGAGGATTATGCCGTTCCCACCTCGTCCGAAAAAGGCTCGCTGGAACTTCTCGGCCTCCGTTTTGATGGCACCGCGCCCACCACCGGAGTCACCGGGGAAAGTTTGCTCCTCGCGAGTGTCGTCTTCGATCTCGTCAAGGAAGGCGATCCCGGTTTCGAGTTCTCGCTCGCCCGACCCGAACCCTTCGTCAACTTCGCCCTCGCCGACGGCACCTCGCTCGATGACAACGTCTCCGGTCTCGGCAATCTCACCGACGTCACGAATTTGGATCCGGTCGAAGATGAAGACAAAGACGGACTTCCCGATTCCTACGAAAAGACGGTCTTTGGAAGCACGGACGTGAGCAAAGGAACCGGCGATTTCGACCACGACGGCCAATCCGATCTCCACGAATGGCTCGCCGGAACCGATCCCAAGGATCGAAACTCCTTCCTCAAACTCGACTTCACGATGCGCGACGATGGCTCGAAACTCTTCCGCTGGGATGGCATCGCGGGCCGAATCTACAGACTCATGAGGAGCGACGATCTCACGACCAAAAGCCTCGTCCCCGTCATCGGAACCCTCCCGGGGAGGCCCGGTCTCGAAGTCGAAGAACCCGCCAACGATGCTCCCCGTGCCTTCTATGTCCTCAAGGTGGAAAATTCCAAGGCGAGGTGAGACCAGCTTGGCGACTGGCATTTCGCAGCGAGCTCTCGGCTCCCCGCTCCCCGGGTGGATCCCCGCCCTCAAAAAAAAGCCAACCGCTAATCGGCAACCGCCAATAGCCGTCACCGCATCCCCCAACGCGTCGAAAACACCTTCCTCGACCGACGCCCCCCGGCACTGATAACCTCCCCCTGAAAATGCGAGCAGACGATCTCCAATGTGCGACTTGCGGCGGCGTCCTCCCGAGCGTCATGCCCGGCGGCTTTTGCCCCCGCTGCACTCTCGAGACGGTCCTCGGAAAAGCGGAGGAGCCTTTCACCGGAGGAACTTCCGCGCCCGAGATCGCCGGATATCTCGTACACGAGGAGGTCGGGGAAGGGGGCTTCGGCATCGTCTATCGGGCCACCCAGACCAGTGTCATCAAGCGCAGGGTCGCGCTCAAGGTGCTCAAACCGGGTGTTGATACCCGGCAAGTCCTGCGCCGTTTCCAGATCGAACAACAGGCCATGGCCCTCCTTGAGCATCCGAACATCGCCCACATTTATCACGCCGGAGAAACGGCGAGCGGACATCCTTATTTCACGATGGAATATGTCGAAGGGGAACCCATCACCACCGCTCTCGCCCGCAAGGGTGACTCGGAAATTCTGGAAGTTTTCCAGGGAGTGTGCCGTGCCATCGCCCATGCCCATGACAAAGGAGTGATTCATCGCGATCTCAAACCTTCCAATATTCTGATCAACGGGGAAGGGGTTCCCAAGGTCATCGATTTCGGGATCGCCAAGGCCACCGATTCCGGGAAAGCCCCCGGCATGACCCTCTACACCGGCGGCGACCGTTGGCTCGGCACCCCCAGCTACATGGCTCCCGAGCAGGCCGATGCCGGAGCGGTCGATCCCGACGAACGGACGGATGTCTTCGCGCTCGGAGCCATCCTCTACGAGATCTTCACCGGGATCACTCCGCTCGATGCCGCCGGAGCGAGCGAACCGAGGGAGCTTTTGGGGAAGCATCGTATTCCGCCCCCATCCGCAGTCGCCCTCAGACAAATTCCCAAAGCTCTTGATGCCATCATCCAACGCGCTGTCGCGCCAGACCGCGAAAAACGTTTTGCCTCCGTGCGCGCACTCTCGGCGGATCTGCATCGGTTCTCGAATGGCGACAAGGTGACGTCGGAGGACATCCGGCGTCCGGGTCCGTGGCCTTGGCTGGGAGTAGGGGCGATCATTCTGGCACTTCTTGCCGCCTTCTTCTTTTTGCCCAAAGATAATAATAAGGATGAATCGCCGGATGTTTCCTGGACCTTTGACGATCACGGATTTCGCGAGATCGACCCATCGGTGCGTCGCATCGCACCTTTTCAAAATGCCTCCCAGTTTGACTGGTTTCGCTTTCGGGACGAAAGCGGGAAGGAGTTGGTCATCGGAGTCGATACCATGTTTGAATCGCCCTCGCGTGGAGAACTCTATACTGGAGCCGAAGGTCCCGATCTGCCTGGCGCGCGGCACGTCATCCGGGACAGTGCCGAAGACAAGAGACTCATGGGGATTCTCCTCCGGGAACGCGATGACGTGCTGGGGCCGGAGGAAGTGGAGCGGATCGAAAATTTGGCCTGGGATGACCTTGGCAACGGACCCGAAGACGATATGCTGCGAAAACGAAAAAACTTCCTCCACGTCCTTTGGGCACTGGAGGAACGCCGGGAATATTATCGGCCGGAATGAGGGCGGCGGCCTCTTTGGATTTGATTGGGGGAACTCAACTTGCTCACCCCATCGGCCTAACCGAGGTCGTTCAGTGAGGTCTGTGGTTGGAAATGGCGAGGAAATTGCGCCCCTTCGCCCCGGCCTCCGCAAGGGGCAACTACCCCGGTGACGGTCGCGCCCCCGGACACACCCTCCGGCAGGCCATTGCCGTCACGACCCCGGAGGAGCTACCCACACCCTTGTCGCGGGATTCTTCCGAAGTCTCCTTTACGAAGGTCCCGGTTGGTGTTTAAGTGCTTCTTATGAAACGATGCTTGAGAATTATCGCCGCAATGACGGCTTCGGTTTTTGGTTCCGAACCCCAACTTCCGCAGATGTCTGACAAGACCGAATGGCTCGGTTATTTTGTGGGTTGGGAAGAGAAGGTTTTTGATTTTGGAATCGGGGCTGATGGCGAAGTCCTGATGCACCCTAAGAAAAGTGGAAAGCGTGGCGCGATCAAGGATTTCTCAATCCGCTACCTCCTTCAGGAGGAAATCAAAGGAAAGTGGGTCACGCGCAACCTGCTCGCTGAAAAGGGACTGGAAAGTGCCGACGAGAAGGGGGTCGATCCCAAGAAGCCGGTCACCGTGAACACCACCTATACGGGTGGCACGAAGATCGAGTGGGTGCATCTCCTTTCCCGCGGGGCCATGGTGCTCAAGCCCAGGATCCTTGAGAAGACAAGCGAGAATCCCATTCGAGTCGGTCTCTCGGTCAACCTTCCGCGCCTCTATCGCTTTGAGAAAGAACTCGAGGGGCGCGAGCTCAGGAAAAAGGTGGGTGGTGATACCCTCGAGGGCATCCGCCTGAAAGACGGGAAGAAAATCCGCATCAAGTTTCACGAAAATGACAAAGACGTCGCGGGTGAGGAATTTTTGAAAGATGGCGCCAGCGCGATTGAAGTGGAATCCGGGGGCTTCTACGGACACACTTTTGTGATGGCCCAAAGCAACGAAAAAGCAGGCCGGATTGATGTCGAAACCAATGGACCGCTTTACAATTCCTTCAAGTTGATCTGGCTGGCCAACCCTGAAACCTTGGGCGAAAAGGACTGCTTTATGAGCGTCGGGGTGGAGTGAGATTGAGGACCTTCTGCAGGTGGGTGGCCGTGAGAGCGCCCATCGTTTCGCATGCTTCAAAGGCGTGGGAGCCATAACGCTCGACGAGGGCTTCTCTTAGATTGATGAGGTGCTCGCGGGGAGAGACTTCGGTGCGGTTCATCACGGTGAGAACCGCTTTGAGGCGATTGCGCTCCACCTTGGCCCGCCATGACATTTGCAGGTGTTCCTCGGCGCGATACTGCATAATCGTCTGATCGTTAAGGTGTTCCCTGACGAGGTCCTCCACCGGACGGTTGTCCGGGAAAAGGTGGGCCCGGTAGACCTGGAGATTCCCTTCGTAGGATTGTTGGTCGAAGTCGATGGGCCGCACGCGATACTGCACCTCCTCGAAGTCCGGGGTGATATCGACGATATAGTTCACCGTGCGCATGTCGCCGAGCAGGCGGAGAAAACACCGCTCGCCAAATTTCACGAATTCCTTGGCGATACGAACATGATTGATCGACGGGTCGGGAAGGTAGTCGCGGATGAAGACATCCCCCGGAACTCCCGCGATGTGCTCCTCGATCAAGGTGTTCCCGTTGACGAGGTAGTTGATGCGGTTGGGCGAAAGGATGTGCTCGATCTCCAGCCCGAAGATCCGGGAGGCATCGGCATGCTTTACATAGTAGTAATCCGAGTTCCCGTTGAAGAGGTTAGTGATGCGAATCCGGAAGGGGCGTGAGTTGCCAAATTCGCCAAAGTCAATGCGCTCGACCGTCAGGTGTTCGGCGAGGCTCAGGTCACCCCCGATCTTGAGCATGGCGTAGATCCTGGTGAGCTTCGGGCGAAGGTCCTCCATCACCTCGGGAGGATACATCACCTCCAGCCAGAGCGTTTCCTCGCCTGCCGGATTTTCGTAAGGAATGGAGCCCGTGAATCGCAGGAGTTCATCATAGACCAAGGGCACTTCGGAAAGCCGCCCGTAGTGGGCGAGATAATTTCGTAACGAGTCCGAGATGGGATAAAAGATCTTTCGCCGTGAAATCATGGAGGGGACCATCCTAGAGATCCTCGTTGCGATCAATCCAGAAAAGCGGATTCACGCCATCCTTGAGAAACTTGTCCCAATAGCGCTTCTCCAGCGGTTCGGATTTCTCGCGCCGGGCCTCCTCGCTTAGCGCAAGATAAGCATGTTCGCCCATCTCACGAACCAAGTCGCGCTCGGTGAGGCGCACCATGAGTTCTTCCCAAAAGTTGGCATTTCGGAATTCATCGATGCACTTTTGAAAAAAAGCGTCCTCCTGGAATTTCTCCGTCACCCGGTTTTTTCCGCGGGAGTGATCGAACTCGATCATGTCGCCCATGCCCGAGTGCTTGGCGGACTCAAGGATCTTGCTCTCGACCGCTTCAAACCGCGCGAAGCCCTCGCTGTCCTCGTCGTTCGGGTTGAGGTTGGCCAACTCCGCAGCAAGGCTCACCATCTCTACCAGAGTGGCCAGTTCTTCCTCGGTGAAGCGCAAATGCATCGGGTGCGAACAGAATCACCGAACAGCGTGACAAACAAGCGCGCAAATCTCTTGATCTTCCCCACACTTTCCGCATATCCTCCCGCCACACGCAAGTGGTCAACGCGGGATTAGCTCAGTTGGTAGAGCGACTCGTTTACACCGAGTATGTCGGCGGTTCGAGTCCGTCATCCCGTACCACTGCGCTAAGTCCTTTGACCGTAACGACTTGCGCGATTTTCTCGAAATTTTGAGAAGCCTGTGCCATCTCAGTGCCATGTTTCAGTGGAGTCCCGAGAGGTTTTAGACGATGGCAAAACCATTCCGCCCTCGCTCTTGTGGTCATCGTCAATGCAATAGGAAGCGTGTCCCAACCTAGTGAAACGGGATCCCACCGGTATCGAGGATCTTGACGAGATGGGGACGGGAACAACCGGCGAAGTCTGCGGCATTTTGGGTGGTTCATGAATTGGCCTCCTGACGTTCCCATTGTTGTCTGATCCACCATGGAGCCCATCGGAATCTCTCGCTTTTGGTCTTGAAGAGGATTTCCCAGATCTCGCTTGCCGTCTGTGGTTCGGCGGCTGTGTATTGAAGGTTATCGTGACATTCGGCGAAGGTCCACGCGATGGCGGCCCGGATGTGGGGCTTGCGACGGAGGCGGCTGGCGCTGGCTCTTGCTCCGCCATCACTGCGGGCCGAAGGGAAGGATTTCTTGTAGGCGACCCATGCCCGACGTTTGAAATCAAACATTCCCGGCCCGATTTCTCCGAAGGCATAGTGAGAGGCGAACATCCAATGCCGGTGACTAATCATTCGTTCCAAATCGAAGTGGCTGGGAGGGAGTTTCGTCGGATAAGGATTGCAAACTTTTTTGAGGACGTGTGAAGATCGCCACCGTGCTTCTCGATGGCTCCCCTGATGACGGCGAGGCGTTCGCGGGTGAGAAAGCTCTTTTGGTAACGTTCGATGGGATGGTCATCACGATCAATGACACAGAAAACCTTTGCGAAAGGTGCCTACTTTCGTGTGGCCTCTTCGCGCAGGGTCAGTCCGCGCTCGATCACGCTGATGGTATTGCCGCAGCCTCCTTCAGTTACAAATTCAAACTTCTCACGATCATAGGGAAACGACTTCAAGTAGTCGTGCCCGCTCTTTTCGTCTTCACAGACGCTTAAAAAGCGTTTCAGCGACTTCTTGCGCGGCCTTTTTCCTTGGGTTCTCTCCCAGGGTTTCTTCTTTCGGGTCGGCACAATTAGGGAGTGGTTTGAAAGTTCCCGTTCTTACCCCTGGTCAGCCGAAATTCGTCCAAAGCGATATTGGGGTGCCTGCCATAGTGTCCCGCCATGTAGTGTTTGTGGAATTGAGTCGATGGCCGGACCTGATTGCTGTCGAAGTCGGAGAGCCGGTTGAGGTCTGAGTGCCCGCTTTCTCCTTTTTCGGCGAACCAAATTTGGTCCCGGCGTAGGAGGTCCGGTGACATCAAGCCGACATCGTTGGTGGTGATGATGAGTTGGGCTTTGGAGTCATTGGCACCGCTCTGGAACCAGTCGATCAGGGACCGGGTGAGTTCCGGGTGGAGGCGGGCTTCAAATTCATTGATCACCAAAATGGAGCCTGTGGCAAGGGTGTGAAGAATGGGGCCGGCGAGCGCGATGAATTTTTGGGTTCCTTCGGATTCATGCTCGGTGATGTCCCAGTTCAGGAAACTGGAAACCTTCCCCCGGTAATCAAGGACCTCCCGTTTGCTGAAGATCTCCGCCCGGATGATCTCTTTCTTGTTGATGAGCTGACGCCGCAACTGTGGTGGGACCGATTCAGGGACGTTATCCTCGGTGGCCTGCTTAAGCTTGCTGGAGAGACCGGAGATGTTGAAATCGGCTTTGCGGGCAAACTCAAGGATGGGTCCCCTTTGGGCCGCGTCCTGCAGCTGGGCTGCGGTGAAGGTGTAAAACGACTGCTCATGAAGGCCCGAGACAAAGCGGAGCTGACGAAACCAAGCGATGATCTTCTGGGCCTCCTTGACGTCGAAGGCAGCACAAACGGTCAGAAAAAGGGAGTCTTGTTTCGTTCTCTTTTCCAGGCCCAAGGCATCTTTGAACTGGTGGGGGTTGGGAGAGATCTCTTTCTTTTCTCTGGTGAAGAGAGGGGTTTCTCTTCCTTTTGGTCTCTTCCGGAAGAGGTATTCCGCGTGGACCTGTCGGGAGTCAATTTCTACGCCGTAGCGGTAGCGTGCTCCTTCCCAGAGGAACTCTATCTCGAAGAAGCTGGGCTTCTTGTCGTGTCCCTTGCGCAGAAGGAAGGGCTGTACCGGGATTTCGGGATTTTCCAATCCGCTTGAGACCGGGGAGAGCACGGTCGTGCGCAACCAGCTCATGGCATCCGCGAGATTTGATTTACCAGAGGCGTTTGCACCAAAGACGGCCCCGACTTTGACGATCCGGTCTGATTCCGGGTTGATGAGATTCAAATCCTCTTTGGTGGTATCTGACGTCGCCTCGAGAGAGAAGGTCACAAGGTCACGAAATGAGCGGTGATTTTGGACATTGAAGCTGAGAAGCGTGGTTGAAAATCACCTCCGAGAGCGATCTGTGCAAGTTTTGTGCGAAAATAGTAATCTGACTCTATTTCTCGCAAGGCTAAGGAAATGTGAGTTCCATCCCCTTGGACTTGGGTGCTTGGGAAGGCGTTAGGCAATCGTCGACATACTCCCGGATTTGAGCGAAGTCGTCATAGACGAGATCACGGTCCATCCATTGCGCCTCGTCTTCTTCGATCGTGACCGGACAATTCATATCGTAATTTAGAGCTTTGAGATGAGAGCCTCCACAATTTCTTGAGCATCTGCTTTGGGCTGCCAGCTGAGTTTGCCTTTGGTGTTTTCTACTTCTTCCCAGAGGGCGGCTTCGTGTCCGTGGGCGATGGCTAGGGAGCGGTCGGTGGTGCATTTTGGGATGACGCGCTCAGGCCAGATGGAGTGGGCTAGGTGTGCCCAGTCGTATTCGCCTTTTTCCAGGTTGGTCCAGGTGGCTTTGAGTTTCTTCTGCCAGGCGGGGAGGCGGAAGTGTTTCCAAAGGGGGGCGGCGGTGATCTGGACTCCGTCGTTGAGGTTGGGTCTCCAGACTTTGGCGATCTCTAGGAGGCTGTCGCGGAAAGTGGCTAGCTCGGCGACGAGGAGTTGGGCGGTTTCGAGTTCTTTGTCCTCGGCTTTGCTGCGGTCATTCTTGGCGTTGAGATGGGCGAAGGTTTTGGCGGCGTCTTCCTGCTTGGGTTTTCTGATTCTCGGGGAGGAAGCTCTCGATGTAGGCCTCGATGGATTTGGCATCGAAGAGGCGGGTGGCGCGGGCCATGCCGGGTGCGGTGAGTGAGACACTGCGGATTTTACCTGCCTTCTGGAGCTGCCAGAGTTTGGTGCGGCTCATTCCGTAGATGGCGACGGCTTGCTTGTCGCGGAGCCAGAGGGCGGATGTCTGTGTGGGGATGTGATGGTCGTTCATTACGATTCGGACGTTACCTGCCACCGTGCGGCCCGACTTCGCACCGTAGACCCTCAACTACGGCCCCGTGACGCTCAGAATGGCTGGCGACTTCGCTCCGCAACTTGTCTTCCAATCGCCATTTTCCCCCGACTTGGAACCATCAGTCCCAGACTTGGCCTTTGAGTGGACACAAAAACCTTTTTACACTTTTTTGAAGGTCGCCGCATTTAGCGGAAGCGGCCCGTCTTGGGGTCGGTTTTTCGGACCTTCTTTCCGGTCCCAAACGTTTCCTCAATCCTGCTTTGCACTCCCAGCCACTTTTCGAAAAGTTCGCGACACCTTTTGGCGGTATAAGCGCTGTGGAAGTTCTTTTGTTTGTCGCAGAGGTATTGCTCTTTGAAATCCTTTAGCTCTAGTGTGGTGGGATTTGGCCACCACGTCGTTTTTGTGGTCCACCATGGTCGGGTCTCGTGATCTCCTTCCTTCGGCTTTGCGCGCGGCTTGTGAGTCGGTCGCTCGGTCTCGTTCGGCACAACAAGGTAATTTCCGCTTCCAACGCTCACCCATCTGATCCATCCGTTTTTGTGGAGGGTTTCGCCGAGACTCTGATCGAAGTTCTCTCTCACCGGATTCCAAGGAACTGTTCCGTTGAAGGATTCTTAGCGGAGGGTCTCTTTCACCCATCGGTTGAAAATTTTCCCGGCATCCGTCTTATTGGAAGGAAGTTTTTTCTCTCCTAAGAACGCTTGAAGTAGCGGGACTCGCGGGACCTTTCCTTTGTCTGGGCTTTCCTTGATGGTGTGGGCTTCAGCAAGATCGTGGATGGATTGGGAGACATGATCACGTTTTGACTTTTCGTTCCAATGTTTCAAGTTTCGGGAAAAGACGTGCGCTTCGCAGATGAGCGAGTAGGCCCGTTCGATTGTCTTTCCGGTGGCCTCTCCCTCGTGGTCGAGATGCTTGGCGATGTCGAGGAGTTCAGTGGGGGAGGCTTCAAAAAGCCCTCCTGTCAGTCCGCTGTGGGCTCTTGCGAGATTCCCGGGAACTTGTAATCTGTTCGCCAGTGAAAATGAATTCCTCGCCCTTGCTGCACTGTTCAAACAAGGTTCGTTGCTCCTCATCGGTGAGATGGGAGTAGGGACTTTGAGACATGAGTGCTGAGAGCGGGGTAGGAGTGGAGAATCAGTGGATGCGCATTCCGAAATCACCGGGGATGAGTTCCCAACTGCCGCCCTTCTTTTTGAAGGTGTGGGTGGCCCCCATTCCGGAGGTGCCGCCGTAGCATGAACCGTAGGTGAATTCGATGCGGTCGGGCGATGAGGTTTCTTCAAGTTCGGCATAAGGACCGCCCTCGGGGATTTGGGCGAAGATGACTTTGAGATGGGTGGTTTTCGAAAGGGCTTCTTTGAGTCTGGAATGTGGGGATTCCTCGGCGGCGTTGGCGAATTGTTGCAGGACGTCGAGGAAGGCCTCTTTGCCACCGAGGCGGCGTGAGATGGAGCGCATGGAGGAGAGCATTGAGGGGATGATGTGAGTTTGTTGAAATCTCAGTCTAAATCTTCAGAGGCTTCTTTCGAGAAGCGGGGAACAATGAAATTATCGAAACCAGAAGGGCAATAAAGACGTGGAGTGACGCGGTGTTGGGAGTTCTCAAAAATTATCAATTTCTTCGATGATGTCGAACGCAGCATGAAGTTGAGTTGGGTGCCGTCGTTGTTGTCTGTTGAGTCCCCGCTGGAGGGCATTCTGGGCATTCTTTACAAAGGCAGATCCTGTAAAAGCATATTCACCTATTGCTGTGCATAGCTTTCTCTGTTCGATTTCTGCACCCACCATTTCGAAATCATTTAATGTGCCATCGATCGACCATAAAATCATAAGGCGTAGTTCTTCGCCCGATACGGAAAAATCCCAAAATTGATGCTCTCCGCGCAAAAGTTCGGGATATGCTAGGAGGTCTCCGATTTCACAACTTCGCGAACCCAATCGCCGGTAAAGATCGGAATACTTTACCGACAATAGGCACATTATTATGGCTGCATCGTAATTATCAAAATTGCCTCGGACTTTCCGTTTCACGATGCGTTGCACCACATGAGTTCTGATTCGAATGAATTCTAGAAGTTGCCGGGACGTAGGGTTGATGGCTTTGATTGATAGCAAAGGATCTCGTAAAAAGTCTGCGTCCCAAGCATTGAGGATCATTGGCTCAAAGGTCTGCTCTTCTGCTGCGCTGAGTTTGTTCAGCCACATTTGAAAGAAGGTAGTTTTACCGGTTCCGAACCCACCGTTTAGGCTGAGAATGTAGCCGCCTGGTGAGAATTGACGTTCGGTGGCAATGTAGTCGGTCAGTCGTTCCGCAAATCGTTCAAGATCCAGTTGATCGAATTTGTCGAAAGTTATGTCTTTAGTTTTCATGCTCTTTTGGAGATCGGTTGTCGTAGCAAGGGGTGAGTTCCTGCGAGATTCATCCGTTGTGACTAAAGTATTCACTACCAAGGCTCTCGGTAAGAAATTTTGTGTGGATCTTAAAGTCCGTTATTTTACTTATTGCCTCATCAATGAGGGGGCCAATACCTGTTGAGTAGAGCAAACTCTGGCGATCTTCCTTTTTTGTGATCTTACTTTGATTCAATCGCGGTATTTGTTGGTAAGTGTCATTGAGGTTAAAGAGTTGATGAAGAAACCGCTCTTGATCGAGAAGGTGGGTGTGCAAACGATCCTGATTGCCTGGGTCGAAGAAATTAATCTCGCTGAATGCATCGATCTGCTGGTGCGTTCCACAGGCGGTGATTAGTAGCCAAAAACCAGACGGGTACCACCATGGCAAAGTAGGGCCAGTATTTCTGGAAGTGCTTACTTAGTTCGTTCATTGAGGGCGGGGAGGGTGGCGACGATGGCGTTGGTTTGGGTGGAGACGTGGGCGACGCTTTGGAGGAGGTTTAGGATGTATTTGGGGTTGTTGTGCTCTTGGCACCAGTCGTTGGGGTCGTTTTTGATGCCGCTCGTTTTGTCGATTTTGACTTGGTAGCGGTCGAGGAGCCAGTCGAGGGCGGACTTGCCGTTGACGATGTAGTTTTGGGCGTCCTCGGGGATGTTTTTGAAGGTGAGGTGGGCGTTGTAGATGATGCGCGTTTTGTCGAAGCGGTGGCCGTGGGCTTTCCTGCCAACTTTGCGGGAGACGTTGCGGAGCATCTGTTGGGTGAGGGATTCCGGGGGTTGATGCTTCATCGGTCAAAGGAAGGTGCTAAACTTTCACGATGTTAAGGAGGTTTTCGTAGGTGTTCACGACATCGTAGCGGACTTGATCGCTTGTGATTTTCGCGAAGAATTTCCGGGCACAAGCAATCTTGGCTTTCTCGATCTCGCGGAGTTCGAGGGAGGACATGGACCCTTTGGTCTCGGCGATGAAGTAGATGTGCTTCACCTTCCCGGCCTGGAAAGCGATGGCCCAATCGGGATTGTAGTCGCCGACGGGTGTCGGGATGGAAAATCCACGGGGAAGCTTGGCGTAGACGGTGACTTCGGCGCTGGCATCAAGATTCTCGGCGAAGGTCCGCTCTCCGTTGGAGTCGGTGAAGACGTAGTCGTAGATGTGGTTCTTCGCTTTAAAAGCCTTGCTGAAATCGCCCTGGCACTTCTCCGTGGCGAAGATCGTTGAATCGTAGCACTCTTCGATGGGGTCGTAGGCGAGGTGCTCGATGATCATGGTGGCCTTCTGCTCCTTGATGAGGCGCCCGGCCTTGGCGATGAAATCCTCCGGGTTGTCGCGGAACTGGTTGAAGACAGGAAGTTCGAGTCCTTTGAGGATGGCTCCGACGGTGCGCCGGGTAACGAGTGAGCCCTCGGCGATCTCGCCGATGAGGTCGTAGGTGACCGAGGAGCGGATGGTGCCGGTGGTGTATTGGATTTCCTGTTCCCGGACTACGAAGCTGTTGCCCCCGGTGAGGTCTTCGTGGTCGATCTCGTCCTGCTGCTGGCCGCGCTTGATCTGGAACTGGAGCTTGTTGATGCGGAGCTCGGTGTTGAGGGCGGTGATCGCCTTCTTGATGAGTTCGGCGCTGTCGAAGTCCACCGTGTAGGCGGCCTTTCGGTTGATCTTCTCCCAGAGCGCCTGGAACTCCTTCTTGTTGAAATTCTCGTTGAGTGGGTTGGCCTTGGTCTTGCGGCTGTTGTCGATCTCGGGCAGGGCTGCGTCCGAGTAGACGGCGTCGATCAGCTCGAAGATCGGCTTGGCGTGTTCCTTGATGTCCTCCGGGAGCTCAGCGAGGGTGCCGTCAGCCTTGGCCTTGTGGTATGCCTCGGTCATGGTGTCGGTCTCATCGTCAACGTAGTCGTTCTTGATGAGATACCGGTGAATCTTTTTCGCCATTGGGCCGTCGATGGTCGTCTCGTTACCATCCGTATCCTTGAGGATCTTGCCGGTGAAGTATTTTTCGTCGGCCTTGCGGGGACGGGAGGAGAGATCCTTGCTGATGTCGGACTGGAGCCCTTTGACGAAGTCCTCGTAGGACTCGTTGGCGACGACGGTCAGGATGTTGAGCTGATGAGCCGTGGCGGGGTTGTCCATGCGCTCGCCAAATTGGTTCACGCAGAGGCGCATGCCCCGACCGACTTCCTGGCGGCGGGAGATGGTGTTGTCGCTGTGCTTGAGGGTGCAGATGACGAAGACGTTGGGATTGTCCCAGCCCTCGCGAAGAGCGGAATGCGAGAAGATGAAGCGGGTATCTTCCTCGAAGGAGAGCAGGCGCTCCTTGTCCTTGAGGATGAGGTCATAGGCGCTCACGTCGTCGGTGGTGCCAGCACCTTCGCCACGAGCCTTGATCTTGGGGTCGGTGAGTTTGCCTTTCTTATCGATGGAGAAGTAGCCGTTGTGGGTGCGGGCGGCCGCGATCTTCTTGAGGTAGCGCTGATAGGGGGAGTCTTCGAGTTCGAGGAACTCGTTTAGGAGGTTGGTGTATTCCTCCTCGAAGACCTGGGCATACTCTCCGAGTTGCTGTTCGCCCTCCTCGTCGTAGAGCCGGTATTTGGCGACCTCGTCGATGAAGAAAAGACTGAGGACCTTGATGCCTTGGGCGTAAAGTTCCTGCTCTTTCCTGAGATGCGTGTGAATCGTTTCCCGGATCTGGAGACGGCGCAGGGCGGTCTCGTTGATGTCCCCGACAACCTCGCCCACTCCGATCTCTTCTCCATTGGTGAAGCTGACGGTGTCGTGGATGGCATCGATGTCCGCGACGACGTAGCCACGGTATTGTTCCAGGCTGTTGGAGAGGACGTGGAAATTGTCACCCTTCGAGATCTTGCGCAGCACGCGTTTGATGCCGGACTGGGTCATGGCCTCGATTTCCATGCGGGCGACGGGTGCCTGTTTGGAGATGATGATCGATTCGAGGTAGAGGTAGTGGTTGGTGCCGCTGAGTCCCCGCTGGGCGATGCCGTGGACGGCGATCTTTTTGACCAGCTTCTGGTTGTAGGCGTCGAGGGCATCGAGGCGGTGGATGCGGTTGTGCTCGATCTTGTGGGTGGCGGAGTAACGGAGGACGAAGAGCGGATCGAACTCGGCGAGCGCGTCGGTCGTCTTCTTGCCCTCCATCTTCTGCGGCTCGTCGAGGATCAGGATAGGCCGGTTGGCCTTGAGCACGTCGATGGGCCTCCGGGACTGAAAGTCGTCGAGTTCCTCGTAGATCCGGCGGTTGTCCTTACCGGTGGCGTTGAAGGCCTGGACGTTGATGATCATCACGTTGATCCCGGAGCCGGAGGAGAAGCTCTCCAGGTTATGGAGCTGCTTCGAGTCGTAGGTGAAGAAACGCGGGCGCTTGGCGTAGTCCCGGAGGAAATGCTCAGCCGTGATTTCGAGCGACTTCTGCACGCCCTCCCGGATGGCGATGCTGGGGACGACGATGACGAACTTGCTCCAGCCGTAGCGGCGGTGCAGCTCGAACATGGTCTTGATGTAGCAGTAGGTCTTGCCGGTGCCGGTCTCCATCTCGATATCGAGATTCAACCCTGCGCTCTTGGTAACCACGAGCTTGCTGGACTGAGGAAGGTTCTGCCCACGCTGGACACGCTGGATGTTGGCCAGCACCGACTCAGGAGTGAGTGCGAGGGGCGCGTTGCGGAAGGCCTCGGTGCCGTAATCCATCTCGGCTTGGGTCTGGGCTGCGGTCTGCTTGCCGGGGTCGAGACGGTAGGTGATGCCTTCTGCCTTGGGTTGGCCGACGAAGCAATCTACCACGGAGTCGACGGCGGCGGTTTGGTAGGCTTTGTGAGTAAACTGGAGCTTCATCGGTAGAGCAAAATGTTAGGACCAAAAATCGAGAGTTTGCCAGTCGGCGGGGAAGGCCATTTCGGAGTGGTCCGGGCGGTTGAGGTTGAGGAGGTGAGCCTTGAGGCGGTGCTGCCAATCGGAGCCGGGAGAGACGATGTTCATGACATGAGCCAAGAGGACGAGACTATTGTAAATTTTGCGCTCAGCGGTGGGGTCGGTATTCAGGGCCGGGAGCAAGAGTGGGGGTTGGCGGTTAGGGAGCGAGACGGTAATGGTGAAGGCTCGATTCCAGAGGCGGGAGTGGTGGGCGCAGAGGTTGCGGAGGTAGGACGCATGCAGGAGGAGTGATTCCAGACCAGAGACGCTCAGTTCGTAAGTCTTGGAGATCTTTTTGCGGGTGCTGGATTGGCGGATATTGGCATAGAAGCGGCTCAGGAGTCCGAAGGACATCACCTCACAGACGGCCCAGATTGGTGGACGGGGCATGTTGTGAGTGTTTTGAAAATGCTGGATGAAGACCTCATGGCTTCGGTCGATCTCGCGGTCGATACTCGCGAGTTGCTGGGTATGAAGCTGCGCATTTCGGAAGAAGGTAGGATCCTCATAGGCGAGTTCACCGTGTTTCTCTCCCAGGATGTGAGCCCAGCGGGCGCGGACGGAGATTTCGAGAGCTTTGCAGGCTTCGCCCACGAGGAGGCGGAGGCCGCTATCGAAGCGGTAGAGGGTGCAGAGGTCCTCAAATGTGGTTCCTGCTGTGAATTGGTCAGGAGCGCTCTGGAAAGGGAAGCGATAAGCAGACACCCTATAGTAGTTGTGATGCTTAAGAAAGTCGCTGGCGAGGTGGTAATCAGGGACATTCAGTCCTCGTGTTTCCAAAAGGGAGATTTGGTCTTGGTAGCTTTTGAAGGGTTTTATGGGCATTGTGCGCCCCCTTTTCCACACTGCTGATACCCGGAAACAAGTAACCCGCCAATTTGGGCATCGTAGAGAGGCCTGGCGGGCATTGTTGACGAAGGAGTAGAGCTGGACCTTCCTGACGTCAAACAGAAATTGTTCAGTGTTTGTAAGTGAGAGGAATAGAAGACCATGGTGACTGGGTAATTTAGATGGCTTTCAGCTCGGTGTGGGGGCTGAGGGCTTTGAAGATTTGTTCGATGTTGATCTTGGTGGCATCGGTGGCGAAGGAGGCATCGCGGAAGACGGCGCGGAGGGGGGCGGACTTGGCAATCTCTTTGATCAGGTTCTCGGTGACGCCGGTATCAAAACAGGCCACCAGATCGTTCTCCCCCACGGTGAACACGGTGTAAATCTTCTCCACTTCATCATTCATCATTCTGACTTCATCCTTTCTTATCGGCGAAGCCAGATCCACTCCCCAGTCGAGCAGGACTTGGAAGAGCAGGTCTTCGGGGCTGCGGTCGGGCTTGATGTTCTCCACCTGGAGGGCAAGACCGTCCTGGGTGACTTCGTCCGGGCGGTAGAAGACGTCGGCCATGTTTGAAGTGTCCACCTTGAGGACACGGAAGCCGGTGTCGAGATTGGCGAGTTTGGCGGTGATCTCCTGGTGTTTGTCGGAGCCGGGGAGTTCGCCTTTGATCTGGGCTTGGAGTTCGGCGCGGATCTTGGTCCCGGCGCGGCGGATGCGCTCCTTGCCGATCTCGGCGATGGTGGCGTAACCGGATTTGCAAGCAGGGCTTTTCTCGTCACAAAGTTCCGGGAACTGGACCATGATGTATCGTCTCTTTTCGGAGTCTTCAGCATTTAAGGCCATCACGGCGTGCGCGGTTGTTGCTGATCCTGAATAGAAGTCCACCACGATGTCATCTGTAGATGTGAGGAAACTAGAGAACCAGAGAATTAGATCATGGGGTTTAGGGTTCTTGAAAACCTTTCGTTCTTCAAATAATTTGTCGAAGCTGTTGGCCGCCGAGCGACTGTCCAGGACGATCCAGCTAGACAGCTTTTCTTGGTAATCTTTGAGATATTCCTTTATCTGGATGATCTGGTCGCACTTGTCGGGAAAGATGACTTTTCCCGACTTGAGGAGATCGGCCATGGTATCAGGCGGGAATCTGTATCCGTTTGCCGGCATGGCGTAAGTTTCTCCCGTGTCTGGATTGTCGACATCGTAGACATATCCTCCTGGTTTCGGGTTATGGACTTTTCTGCTACCTGTGAATGGTCCGCCCCCGTCGATCTGGGTGTAGTGTGTTAGTGGAATCAGGATTTCTGAATTTTGCTTCACAAAGTTTCGGAAGCTCTTTGTAAGGGCGGGAAGGTCGTCTTTGTGAATTGCTTTGAGCTTTCCGAATTGGGTAAGCATGGTTTCCTTCGCGGCCGATATTCGTCCCTTCCAGGCTGGTTCGAGAGCTGGCTTCGATTTAGCGAAGCATAGAATGTATTCGTGTTCTGTTGCGATCTGGGTCGGATTATTGTCGGTTGCGTTCTTCCAGATGATGTTCCCCACGTGATTGGTTGCACCAAAAATCTCGTCGCAAAGCTTGCGTAGGTTCGGTAGCTCCACATCGTCGATTGAGATGAAAACTACACCGTCGTTCGCTAGGAGGTTTCTGGCGATCTTGAGACGGGGAAAGAGGTTAGACAGCCAGATAGAGTGGAACCGTCCATTCGATTCCAGGTTGGCTACAAGCCTATTTCCCTCCGCGTCGTCTTGATTTGTTCGGGCCAAGTAGTCGGTGGAATCTTCAGCAAAATTATCAGGGTAGAGAACGTCGGCGTCCTTATTATAAGGCGGATCGATGTAGATCATCTTCACTTTTCCGAGATACGTCTCCTGCAGCAGCTTGAGCGCTTCGAGGTTATCGCCCTCGATGTAGAGGTTCTTCGTCGTGTCGAAGTCCACGCTCTCCTCGCGGCACGGCCGCAGGGTCTTGGCGATTGGCGCGTTCGCCGTGGCCAGCGCCTCGCGCTTCCCGGGCCAGTCGAGGCGGTAGCGTTCCTGCGGGCCTTCGACAAGGTCGGCGGAGAGTTCTTGGCGCAGGAGGTCGAAGTCGATGGCGTGTTTGAGAAAGGATGAATTATGAAGGTTGAATGATGAAGAGAGATTGCGTGGGTCGTTATCGTGGACTTCAGTGACGCAGTTCGGGAAGAGTTCGGCGATCTTGGCGATGTTCCCGGCGGTGAGGTCGGGGGAGTGGAGTTTGAGTTTTTCCATGGAAGAATGAGGAGTGGATCAAGAGGGCGTGGTCGAGTTCGAGATGGTGAATAAAATTAATTATTATGGGTGTTTTGATTGAAAGAGCATTCCCAGTCTCGAAGCGTGGTAATGACCGCATCAAAATCAGGTGAAATGTCAAAGAACATATCCTTCATGGAAGCAAGGTCGGCTTTCAGGTCGGTCATATTTTTCCCTGCCGGAACAAGACGAAGGCTGCCACGTTTGGCGGTCTCGTAGTTTGCCCAGGCGGAACGGTAAAAAGCGATCTTGTGACGCACGACGGCTTCGAGGAGATCCTCCCGCCCAGCCGCTTCTTCACCTATGCCGTGCAGGATCATAGCGGCGAGATCGGTGTAGTGACGGGAGTAGCGTCCCGGGAATTCCTTGCCCTCCGGAAGGTGAGCCATCTGGTGGAGGATGGTGGCTTTTTCCCAGAACGTCCGGACGGCTTCCATGGTTTTCACTTTGACGACGGGCTCCTCCATGGCATCTGCAATGGCATCGCAGAGGTAGGGCTTGAGAGGCCGGGTCTCTGCCGGCCAGTGGTCGGAGCGGGCGCCGAATTCGATCGTCACGGCGGGTCGGAGATAGGCGTTGCCTGCCGGGGTGAGTCCGGTGGAGGGATAGGTGAAGGCAAGAGACTGGCCATCCGGGTCTGTGTCATCGAGCTCAAGCTTCCATGTCCGTCCATCGTTGGCGGGCAATGCGTTTTCAATGGATGCTTGAAGGGCGGGTTGGATCTTCCCGGTGATGAACGAGCATGCGGCTTCGGCGAGTTCGGCCTTCAATTTCTCCCGCTTTTTGTTAGAATGAGTGGGAAGCAAAGGGTCATGGTCACCTGAGAACCCCAGTTTCTCCCGGTGGATGGAAACATCGATGTCCTCCGAAAATCGGCGGATGAGGCCGTGAACCTTGGAGAGTGAAGTTCCGCCTTTGAAAAGCAGGGTGTCACTGATCCCGTCGAGGGTGAAAACCCGTTTCAGAGTCCAACAAACCCAAAAGTCCTTCTCTACGACATGGGGCGGCAGACCGAGGCGACTGGCAGCCTCAGTGAAGTAGGCTTCCTGTTCTTTGGCTGGGAGTTGGGCGAATTGATCCAAGTGCTGAAGTAGTTGTGGTTTTGCTGCTGCTGTTTCTGGTGGCGATCCTCCTCCTCGCCATCCTCCTCGCCATCCTCCTCGTGATTATCGTCGGTATCAGTGTTTTGTCATTGTACAGTGCCTTCCCCGCCGTGACGATGCAATCGTCACGGCGGGGAAGGCATCTAGGTCGGTGGTTTTAGCCTCTCGAATAACGGGTGCATCCATGCTGGGGCATGCACGCGATCCTTCCAGAGTCGCTCACGGTCGGGGTCAGGCAATGTCCGTTTCAAGGTGGCGATGTGGTCGTCGGTGACGCTGTCCTTGCCGAGATAGCGGAATGCTTGGATGACAAGGCCGGAAGAACGGCCTGCGGTCGCCATGTTCTTGGGAGTTGTGCGGCGGAGTTGGATCTGCTGGTTCCCTACGGCCACAGTCTTCTCTGCGCCGTCGGTGAGATAGACGATTTTGGCGGGCACTTGCTGGGAAAGTCCGAGAAGATTCACGGCATATGCTCCGGAGGGCTGGAGACGGCTATCATCCTTCTGGCTGATCGCTCGGGCGATGGTGTCCGGGTTGGGGCTCAGTAGGCCGAGCTTGGGGTGCTTTTTGGGGTAGTCATACAGCCCGAAGGCAAGGTGGCGGATGGTTCCGGCGACCGTCAATTGACTGAGTGCATTGCCCACGGCGGAGCGGGATCCGAGGTCGAGAAAGTGATTTGGGGTGAATACCCAACCCCTACCTTTTCCGTAGATCCTTGAAACTACTTTATTTTCAATGGTTTGCGACAAAACAGTCCGGTTGATTCCGTGACAAATACTGCCCAGTATTTGTCACGGATGAAAAGGGAAATCTCAGTAATCTGAGGCTAATTACGACCTCTCCAAGTTCTCCAGTTCCGCTTGCAAGGGTTTCAGTTCCTGGTTGAGGGCGACGCGGCGGTTGAACTGCTTTTCACGGTTCACCTTAGCGGTGAGTAGGGCGATTCTCCGCTGGAGGGACTGGTGTTCGCCGTGGCGAGCGCCTCGCGCTTCCCGGGCCACAGTCGAGGCGGTAGCGTTCCTGCGGGCCATCGACGAGGTCGGCGGAGAGTTCCTAGCGGAGGAGATCGAAGTCGATGGCGTGTTTGAGAAATGATGAATGATGAATGATGAAGAGAGATTGCGTGGGTCGTTGTCTTTGACTTCGGTGAGGCAGTTCGGGAACAGTTCGGCAAGTTTGCGGATGTTCCCGGCGGTGACATCCTTGGAGTGGAGTTTGAGTTTTTCCATGGGAAGATTAGTTGCAGGTTACCAAGTGGCGGGCTTGTGGAAAGCGCCTTGTGCATCGGTGAGGGTATTCGGGAAAACGGAACCGGAAACCTGGGAGTTGCTCAGTTCACCCCGGTAAAAGCTGGCGGCCTGCTTGAGTCCGGCGGAGCCGCGCTTGTTAGCCCGCTTGTATGGGCCGGAAGTTAGCTGGGGGTTGATGACGCCGACCGCCTTTCCCATCTGATCCCTAACCATGCGTATGGGAGTCAGGAGATCGGAATCCCCGCTGATGACAATCGCGGCATCGAAACGGTTTCTGAAAGCATCAAGGAGCAAGTGGGAGGCGAGGTTCACATCAGATCCTTTTTCCTCGGTATTGAAGACCTCGATGGTGCGGGGTGGCGGCTTGACGACCTTCATGCGCTTTGGCCGGCAGCGGAAATATCCCTCAGCGATTTCAAGGTTTGGGATGGTGCGGAGGGCGCGCCAGTAGATTTGCTGACGGGGGGGAGCATCGGGGTTTCCGGGTAGCGGACTGATCCTTGCCGAGCAGAATTTGATTGAGATGATCTCGTTGCGCGGGAAAAGCCTTTCCGCGAACAGCATGGGATTGATCCATTTGTATGGGGTATTCTTGAGTGCACCGTAGTAGAAGTTGAACCCATCAATGTAGAGACAGGTCTTTATCAGTGGCTTGCCGCTCATTGTGCCCCTCCTTCCATGTTTCCGGAATGGCCTCCCCCGGAAAAGGCAAGGGCAAGCTCCGAAGAGCTTGCCCTGCATCCTAATGCCGAAGCGATCAGGAGTGATGTGGAGGAAAGATAGGACGGCGCAACGGGTTGCGTCAAGACGAATTGACGGAAATCGAAAGGCTGACAGGTGGGCGTATTCATTGGATCGGATATTGAGATTAAACTCGGACGCGTTGCATGAGGGGTTCGAACCGGTATGTCGCAGGTCTGCGGCCGGAGGACGGACGGATGGTTTGGAGCATGCCCTGGTCGAGGAGGATGCGGGTGAAGCGGGCGGCGGTGGCGGCGGGGATGCCGCTTTTCTGGGTGAAGCTGCTGTTGCGGAAGATGGGATTGGCGAAGATGAAGTCGAGCGCCTGCACCGACCACTTGGAGGAGAGGAGGTCGGCAAACTGGGTTTTCATTTCCTCGTAGAGGCTGCGGATGGACTCGGCGACGGAGAGGTTCTCCAAGGCCTGGCTTTCGACGGCGGTGAGGAAGAAGCGACACCACTCTTCCCATGAGCCGGTGCGGGAGGTTTCACGCATGAGGCGGATGTATTCATCCTTATGATCCTCGAAGAAGCGACTGATGTAGAAGTGGGGTGCAGAAATGGTGCCGGAGTTCCAGAGCATGAGGGTGACAAGCATCCGACCGACGCGGCCATTGCCGTCCTCGAAAGGGTGCAGGGCTTCGAACTCAAGATGGGCGAGGGCGGTGCGAACGAGGAGGGTGAGCTGATCCGAGGCAATGAAGTCGAAGAGGGCTTCGATGCCACCGGGCAGTTGTTCGGGGCTGATGGGGATAAAGTGGATGGAGCGGGAGTTTTGGTCGCCGACGTAGTTCTGCTCTCTCTTAAATTCTCCGGGAGATTTCGTGGCTCCACGACCCCATGAGAGGAGTTGATGGTGGATGCTTTTAATGAGCGAGGGGCTGAGTGGATAGCCCTGCTCTAGTTGTCGCTGGGCGGCATTGAGGGCGCGGCGGTAGAGGATGGTTTCGATGACTTCGGAGCGGACCTCTGAAGGGGGCTTTTCCTCTTCTTCGAACTCCGCTTGATACTGGAGGATTTCATCCATAGTGCTGATGGTTCCTTCCATCCGCGAGGAAATGACGGCCTCCTGGTTGCGCAGGGGGGCAAGGAGGATCTCGCTGTTGTGCGTTCCCTTGAGCATCTGATCATAGCGCGCAAGAGAGTCCGTGGCCTTCAGGAGAGGTTCCATGAGGGCGGCGTAGTCCAGTTGTTCCGGGGGGAATTGGCCGGTGTGGTAGGAGACAGCTCGGCTCAAATCTAGCGTTTTATCGTTCATTTTCTGTCCAAAGGTCTCCTTAAATCGTCTTGTTGTCAAAAAGAATGATATTTTGATGGTCAAAAAGGTTTGTTGTTCATGGCTTTCCAACAAGACCCCTTGTCCTTAATATTCTCGCGAAAGTGAGAAACAAGGCGTTTAGAGCACGGCTAAGACTAGGGTCCACTGCGGCCGGCAGTGGAAAAAATATCGACGATGGGACGCAGCGTGGGAGAGCCTCCGCCAGTGCCTTTATAGGACAATGATTCGGCGTTGGATGTGAACCTAAGGTGCTGGAGACGATTGGGAAGATTGCGGGATCATTTGGAAGCCAGGGTTTCGAATTCGGTTTTCAGGCTGTTGAGTTCCTGATTGAGGGCGACGCGGCGGTAGCGTTCCTGCGGGTCCTCGACGAGGTCGGCGGTGAGGTCCTTGGAGTGGAGTTTTAATTTTTCCATGAAAAATTGAAGAGTGAATTAGGAGGCGAGGGACTGGAAGGTGCGGAGGAAGACCAGAAAACTGTGGGAGCGGTTGACCTCCGGTTGGAGGTGTTTGGCGACGGCATGGGCTCTTGAGATTTTGCCGGGAATGGAGATGAGCTTGGCAAGTTCGGCAGAGGCATTGGTGAGTTTGTCGGGATCACGATACTTTGCGGTTCCGGCAAAGGTGGTGGCTCTAGATCCGGGGTAAGCGGCTTCGACGGCAGCGAGGTCGCCAAGAAGCCAGGATTCAAGTTCCTGACAGACGATGCGGATATGGAAGGGCTTGCCGGTGGCGGCGGCGCGCTCGGTGAGGCGGGCTTTAAGGGCTTGGCAATCGGCTCCATCGTTGTCGCGAAGGATGATGAGATGGGGGCTGAGGTGGGACCAGCCTTCCATTTTTCGGGGGAAGTTTTTTTCGAGGTCGGCCTTTCCCTGGAAGTGGATGACCTGCCAATGGATACCCTCGACAAGGCTCGGATAGAGGCGAGCGAACAAGGGGACAAGAGTGACCCGCATGGAGCGCTCTTCTGAGAGGATGACAATCATATCCCGGCTTTCAATCGATTGGCGACGCCGTTGAATTCTCCCTGTTCCCAGAGGGTGCCGGGTTTCCAGCCTTCTTCGATCTGAGCGGCAAGGATTTGGTCGTCTCCGACGTGGTAGATGCTGGAAATGCCTTCGTTTTTCTCGATGAGGTAGAGACTATCGAGGGGGACGGCGTTGAGGAACTGGGGAGAGTGGGTTGAGACGAAGACCTGGCCGCCGCGATGTGCGTAGTCGATGAATTCCTCGGCGAGGATTTCCATGAGTTCGGGGTAGAGTTGGTTCTCGGGTTCCTCGACACAGAGAATGGGGTGTGGGAGAGGATCGTGAAGCAGGATGAGATAGGCGAACATTTTCACGGTGCCATCGGAGACGTTCTTGTCGATGAAGGGGTCATTGAAGGCTCCATCCTTGTAGCGCATGAGGAGGCGTCCGTCTTCGGTGAGCTTGACCTCGATGTCTTCGATTCCAGGGACGCGGTCGCGCATTTTCTGCTTCACCTCTGAGAAGCGGTCAGGGTGATGCTCCATGAGGAAGCGGGCGACGGAGGGTAGGTTGTCGCCGGAGGCGGTGAGGTGGCGGGAGTCGTCATCGTCCTTGACGCCGCGGGCGTCGCCGATGTGGAAGTCGGAGATGTGCCATTGCTCGATGAGGGCGCGGAAAGCTTGCGCGGCCTTGAAGCGGTCGAACTGGCCGAGGCCCTTGATGGCGAGAGTATCGGGTGAGCTGAGTTTTTGATGTTCGCGGTCGAGTTCTTCGTCCGGCTTATCGAATTCGTCTTCGTTGGTAATGGCGTATCCTTCGCCGTATTGGAAGTTGAGGAAGCGATAAGGGCTGCCATAGCGGCCTCGCTTGTAGCGGAGTTCCTCGTGGGAGACCACAGGAAGTTTGCTGTTATCAAGCTCGATCTTGAGGGCATAGGTGACGAGGCGGTTTTTATCCGCGATTTCCATGCGGAATTGAATCTCGATCTCGATGGCTTCATCGAGGTGTCCCCGAGTCACGACTTCAGAGAAGCCATTGCGTCCGCCCTCGCGGTTGAGGGCGGTGCGGACATTGGTTTCGAGGCAGGATTGTCTGACGACAACTATAATTGAGTTCGACGACAATTAGAAAATGAATTGTTCCACGGCCAAATCGAGAGGTCATCATTCTTTCCCAACACAGCCGATAAGGACCCTCCCTGCGGTTGTGTTGGGAAAGATTGACGACCGGCGAGTGTGTTCCACAGCTGTCGTTGGGGTTCAGTTTTAATTGTCGTTCTACACAGGATTTCAGAAAGGCGAAGACACGAAAGAGGGTGGTTTTTCCGCTGCCATTTCGACCGACGAAGGCGCAGAAGGAAGGAAGGTTGGTGAGGTTGACTTCCTGAAGGGATTTGAAGTTTTTGACCCTGATGGTTTCAATTTTCATCGGTGTAGTGACTGAGTGCTTCTCAAAAGAGATTTCATCTGCGCTGCCGTGGCCATGGTGGAAAGTTAGAGCGGGTATGAGGATGGTGGAAGCCCTGAGATTAGGTTGCCGGAAGATTGCGGGATCATTAGGAAGCTAGGGTTTCGAATTTGGTTTTCAGGCTGTTGAGTTCCTGATTGAGGGCGACGCGGCGGTAGCGTTCCTGCGGGCCATCGACGAGGTCGGCGGAGAGTTCCTAGCGGAGGAGGTTGAAGTCGATGGCGTGTTTGAGAAAGGATGAATGATGAATGATGAAGGTTGAATGATGAAGAGAGATTGCGTGGGTCGTTGTCTTTGACCTCGGTGAGGCAGTTCGGGAAGAGCGCAGCAAGTTTGCGGATGTTCTCGGCGGAGAGGTCCTTGGAGTGGAGTTTGAGTTTATCCATGGGGGTGAAGAAGGTGGCTAGGGTGCTTTGAAGCCGAACTTACCAAGCTCCTGGTAGTGCAGGCTGATGAATCCAGTGTCGGTGGTGGAGAGTGACTTGATCTTTTTACGGGCTCCGACTCCGAGAGCAATGGTGTATTGACGAAGCTTTACGATGACTGTGGAGCGCTCAGATTGGAGGCCTGGATCGTTAAGATTTAGTTGGGTCATGGCGAAGCTGGCTGTGCTTTCCGGGAGATCGACAGCGGTCAGTTCCCCTGCAGAATTGCATGCGAATCCGGTGTGGAGGTCGCTCGCAAGATATGGGTTCAGTTCGTCGGGGACGGGTTTATTACCGTGCTTGTGGCCGCAGGTGTGTTTTTTTTGGCAAGCGGCAACGAGATTGGTGATGTCGAAGCGACGGCTTGGGTTTCCTCCACAATCACCCTGTGGCTCCATGTGGTCGAGGTGGGTTGATTCTCCATTATCAGAGAGAGGAGTCTCACAGTAGGCGCATTGGTAGTGCTGATTAGCCAGAAGTTGGGCTCGTGTCTCCACTTTGCAGTCTCGAAAAGGGAGTGACTTGTTGCCATGGAAAGACGCCGTTGGATTCTGTAATAAAAAGGCAACAAGGCAGTTTGGGGGTGTGGGGGCGGGGAAGCTGATCATTCCGCTTCGAGTTGCTGAAAGTTCTTCTTAATGTCGGCCTCGATAAGGACGGGATCGGATTCGCCCAGGTATTGATCGAGTTTACTTCTGAGCTTCTGATAAGTCTCACTGGACCAGTCTCCGTTATCGGTGATGTTAACAAATTCCCGAATCGTTTCCTTGATGAAGTCGGGACGCGAAGGGACGCCCATCAGCTCCTCGAGAATGCGCTTACTCTCAGCTCCGTAGGTTTTGCACGTCGGTGCAGTGATCATTCCTTGATTCTGGATCGTGCGGATCGACTCAGGTTGGACCGTGGAAAGAACTTGAGGGCTATGAGTGGTAACGATGAACTGAATCCTAGGGAAAGCGCGACTGAGTCGATCCAGAATATGCTGTTGCCAAGCCGGATGAAGGTGCATTTCAACTTCATCAATGAGGACAATGCCGGGGGTTTTTCTAGCCGCATGTTGACCAAGGAAGGGGTTAAGAGTCGCACAGCGATAGGCGAGGTCGGCGACCATGGCGGTAGCACTGCGCAGGCCGTCGGAAAGAATTGCTAATGGATACTTAGCTTCGCTGTTGTGGATCATCAGCTCTTCATCACTGATTGAATAATGAAGCCCCAACCACCCGAGGCCGTTGAGCACCGTATTTACGGCATCTTGCACTCCGGTCAAAATATCAGTGTAAGTAGAAGGGTATCCATCAGCAAAGCTCTCTGCGGACTCTTGAAGCTTAGCGTAGGTTGTTTTCTTCATCCACTCAACGAAGTGCTTGTAGGTTGATTCGGCAGATAGGCAATTTAGGTATCCCATCGTCCGAGATTTAACATTGTGAATGCTCGACGAGACCTCTTTGGCCATGAGCTTCTTCTGGGCGTGGAGTCGACCTGTGCCGTAGTAAGAAATCACAGGGATAGCCTGTAAATCAGGCGTTTGGCTATCCTGTTTGATTGCCTTCTCGATGCGTTTTGCAAAATCGGTAAGTTGCTTGGCCTCTTTGGTTGTGGTGCGACCATTGGCACTTCTGAGTTCCCTAGAAATTCTCAGATTCTCAAACCCTTGCCATGTGGTTGTGAGAACCATCTCCACCTGAATGGGGTAGCTGCCTTCAATTGAGCTGGCTCTTGATGACGCTCTGGGTGAATGAGGTTCGACTGCTACTTTGATTAATGTCGCATCTCTCCTATCGAGGCTCTTTGAGTCTCCGTGCTCAAAGTAGTTCGCGTATGGACTGAGGGCGACGGTGATGGCATCCAAGAGAGATGATTTACCCGCGCCATTGATAGCAGCAAAAACGTTGAGGTTAGAGTCAAAAAGAATCGGCTCGCTCAATGCTTCAAAACATCGGTAGTTCTTGAGATTGAGTTCGTTAATTTTCATCGGCAAGTCTTGCTATATTTTCGACGTTGAGATCCTTGGAGTGGATTTTGAGGTTATCCATGGGGAAAGAAGGTTCAATTAAAAGTGGTTAAAGCATGGCATCAAGATCCAGCTCGGCTTCCAGTTCTGCGATGGCAGAGCTCACGGAAGTATAAACGGGGAGGTCCGCTTCGGTTTCGATGCTGATGATGAGGGAGTATGGGACGGACTTGAGGTGGCAGTTGTGCTCTTGGCGATCCTGGTCGTATTTCCGGGTGGCCCACCAGCCCTTTGCTCGTGGAAAAACGGCGATGGCTTCCATGTCAGCGAGGTCGGTGGCGGAGCCTTTCCAGACATCTTGAATGAGCGATCCTCCCTTGCGTCGGAGTTGGTCTCCCACGGCCCAGCCGGGATCCGTTAAAGAATCGGCGAGGCTCTCTTCATCCGCATTCAGGCGTGACCGGAACTCTGCCATGGAGTGTCCGGCGTGCTTTGGGGTGAAGCCCAGCAGATGACTGGCATACTTGTATTTTTTCCCGTTGTCCCAGGAGCGGGTTCCAGGGTTGGGCTGGATGAAGTAGGAGAGGGTGACGCGGAGTGAGAAGGTGGCGTCAGGATTTCCTTCGAAGAGAGCTCTGGGCCAAGGAAGCGAGATGAGATGGCATTCGTTGAAGGATGCATCTCCCGCTTTTCCCTTGTAGGGTTGGATGGAGTCTTCCGTGAAGAAAGTGGTCTGGTTGCTGAGGCTGTCGAGCGCTCGTTGCTCGTTGACGACACCATGGCCATAGCCGCGCATTAGCTGCTGCACGCGCCCACAATTCCCCGATTTATGGGGGTCGAATTTTTCACGATCAAGAAGTTCTTGTGGCCAGCGAGCCGAGTGGACCAAAAGGCCACGAATGGTTTCGGGGCGGGCGTCCGGATAGCGTTGGAGGATGCGGGCGGCCATTCTGGATGCGAGAGCGGTGGCCGAGCTGGTGGCATTGAAAGGCGTGATGGGCTTCAGGGCGAAATTAGCGGCGGTGCTGAGGGGGACAAGCGAGCTGAGCTGGGGGTATTCATCGCTCCTATCGCGATGCCGGCCAATGTTGCCGCCCTCCATGACGACATCTGGTGCGATGGGCCAATCCTTACGACCGTCACACCAGGCGTGGCTGGTGCGGGTGAAGGGGCTGAGATTACAATTCAGTGCCACTGGGTCACAGCGGCGGGCTTCGTCGTCGTCTTCCTCGATATTAGTGCGGTTGGTGACCGCTCCCACGGAGATGACGTTCCATGCTTGGGCTGGATCCTCGATCGGATTGCTTTGCACGGTATCGGGGTAGGTGAATGAATCGTCGTGGTTTTCGGTATTGCCGGCGGAGACGAGAATGACGCGGGGTTCATCGTCCTCGGACTGTGCGCCTGCTGCTGCGATGTCGAGTGCGGTGGACCAAGAACTAGGATTGCCAAAGGTATTGGGGCCTAGAGCGGTCACGGCCATGCAGAAGACTCGTTTGCGCTGTGAAATACTTTCCGGTTCGTTGATTGCGGAGAGGGTGATAGCTCCGTAATTCTCGGGTTCGTGAGCGGTGGAACTTCGGATCACTTTGACGGACTCCAGACGGTGGAGTTGTTCCCATGCGCCGCTGGAAAGCATCAGCTCGCGGAGGTCTCCAAAGGCGGCCAAACCGGCCATGGGGGTGCCGTGTTTTCTGATATTGTCGTCGGCCTTGTCGCCATCGCCAAAGACGGTGGACATGTCCGCTGCCGTAAGAAGAGGTTCAATGAGCGGATGGCTTCGGTTAACTCCCATGTCGAGAAGGCAGACCGCCGGGGCGTCCCCAGCAGGCCACTGGATACGTTCAAGAGTCACGTCGATCCACTCTTCCTGCTCAAGCGAGCCAAGGTCGGTGAGGCCTACGCTGCAGGGGCGGGCTTTCCGGACTTCGGAAAGACAGTTGAGAAGATCTAAGGAAGATTCGAGTTGTTCCCGAGTCGCGTGGGCGATCACGACGATATGATCAGGGAGGGTGAGAGTCTGGTCGGGGACTTGAAGTTCCAGGCGAGCGCATTCTTCGAGCAACTGGGTATGCCAATCATTTCGGCCATCGCGGCGGATCCATAGTTCAAACCAAGCAAGCTCATCAGACTCAGGGAGGGTTTCCGGGTCAGTCCAGAGAGCATCGAAGGCTGCGATAGAAATCGAGTGGATGTTGTTGAGGAGGTCGGCATTACTTGGCCCGGTGATTTCGCCCTTCTTGTTCTTACTGTCCTTGGAAGGGTCGGCGTAGTCGTTGATTTTTTTCTCAAGAATTTTGAGTTGGCCATGAGGGACGAAGATTGCGGCCCGTGTGACTTCGCCTACCTCGGTTTCTTCATGGCGGATGTTTAACAGCGTGATGCCCAAGGTGTGCTTTGTCGGAGCTTTCTCAAGACTGCCATAGCTCAGTGGGTATCCCGGCTCGGAGGTGACATTGAGGATGAGCCCAAAGTCAGAGCTGAGGTTTTGTTCTGCTCTCTCCTCCTGAACCTCCGTAAATTCCAGGTCAATCGGGGCGAGCTGGCTTTTGAGGAAGGAAACGTGCCGGGCCCGATCTTCCCGCCGGTATCGATCGAAGTCGCCTCTTCCCCTTCCCGAGTATGAAAGGGGATTAGTTTTTGCCGTAAATCTAAGGTGTTTGAGCCTGTTCGAAATATGGTCTGGCATGAGGGAGAGGAGAGTAAACTACGACTTAGTGGTTTAGGTGGAGTCGACGTTCGGTAAGAGCGGTGACCAAGGCGTCATTGCTTACTTTGGGAAGTTCGTGGATGATCATGTCCTTGATCGCTTCCTCTGAGGCCCGGGTGATCTCCGCGTAGCTGAGCCCCTTGGCTGCTGTGTTGATCCGCTTCCAAGCAAGACGTTCCTTATCGATGTTGCGAAGGAGTCGCTTGATCGTTTCTTGAATCTGCGGTGGTTCCGGGAGACCGAATTCTACCAGATCGTCAAATCTCCTGAACAAGGCATTGTCGAGGCGCTGGCCGTAGTTCGTGGCCGCGATGACGAGACTGTTGCTTTGCAGTCGCTCGATGAAGACGAGAAAGGAATTTAGCACGCGGCGCATTTCGCCGACTTCACTGGGTGCATCACGGGTGAATCCGATGCTGTCGAATTCATCGAAGAGATACACGGCACGGTGGCGCTCCGCTTCCTCGAAGATCAGACGTAGCTTTGATAAGGATTCCCCTAGATACCTGCTGATGAGGGAGTCTAATCGAACGACAAAGAGAGGGAGACGAAGCTCGGTCGCAAGAGCGGCTGCGGTGATCGTTTTTCCGCATCCGGGAGGACCGGTAAACAGCAGGCGTTGACGTGGGCGCAGATTGTTTTCCTTCAAGCGGCTGAGATTTTTTTGCTCGATGAGAATCCTTTGGATTCGGTCGCGAAGAGAATCTTCCATGACAAGATCAGTGACCTTGATGTGAGTCTCGACCAGTTCGAGAAGATCGCCGGCCTCACCTTGGGGAGTGGAGAGATTGTGAACTTTCTGGGCGGCTGAGTCGGAGTCGGCCCGGTGCCGAGCCTCATTGACAAGCTTTCTGAGTTCATCGGCCAATTTCTGATGACCCTTGCGAGCTTCGGCGGCGGCGACTTGTAGAGCCACCGCGTAGAAGCGCTCATTGTCGCCAGAGGTGTGGCTTCTCAAAAGAGATTTGATCTGCATTGCCGTGGCCATAGTGGAAAGTTAGAGCGGGTATGAGGATGGTGGAAGCCCTGAGATTGATCGACTTTAAAATTACCGGGAAATACCAGCGAGCTCGGCTCTGAGGACATTCAGCTCCTGGTTGGAGGCAACGCGGCGGTTGAACTGTTTCTCCCGATTCACCTTTGCGGTGAGCAGGGCGATTCTCCGCTGGAGGGACTGATGCCTGTCGCAGCGCTCGATGAGGGCCAGGAGGGGTTCCGACTTGCGGGAGGTGAGCGGGAGGAGGGGCTGAAGGAGAGCGGTGTAGAGGCGGCTGAGATCGAGGGCGACGGGGAGCGGGGGAAAGGATGAAGGCTGAATTACGAAGGTTGAAGTGAAGCGGGCTCCGACAACCCACTGGGAGGCGTCGGCGTCGCTGGGGCGTTTGAAAGCGGCGCTGTGGGCCAATTTGTGGTCAGCGGCCTCGATGACCATTAGCATGGGCTGGGGGATGGTCTTGTCGAGAAGGCCAAGGAGGTCCGGATGGATTTCGGAGTCCTTGAGGGTTAGGTGGAAGATCTGGATTTCCGGGACCTGCGAGGTGGCAGGAATCTTGATAGTTTCCGGAGAGAGTTTGGCGTGCCAGCGGATCTGCTGGATTTGGTTTGTCAGGAGATCCTTGAGTCGAGTGGTGGGGCGAGCGTTCTCGATGATCCGGGCTTTGGGGATGACTCGGTTGACGATGGAGGAGGCAGGGAAGGTGAACATGCCGGGGTTAACTGGGATTTTGGACGACGAGGAACGCGATCAGCTCGAAGTCGTCGAGTCCCTTGATGGAGTTGACCAGGGCGGTGGTGGCTCCGGGGGTGAAGAGGCTGTCGATGTCGCCCTCCTCCTTGACCTCGATCATGGAGCGGATGGCTTGGCCGAGGAGGTCGGAGTAGCGACCCATTTCCCGGCCGTCCTTGGTGGCGGCGTTGAAGGCTTGGCAGAGTTCGGGGATGGGTTCGGATCGTCCCTTGCTGGCGGTGCGGGCGAGATCGAGCAGGCGCTTGATCTCGGTGTGCTGGACGAGGACTTCCCCGCCCTCCCCGATGTAAACGAGGTAGTAGGGATGGAGCCGGTTCCGGTGGTCGATGTTGACGCCGTCGTTGCGGATGCGGAGGGCGAAGATGGCTCCGGGGTGGAGGCCGCGTGCTGGATCGGCCGGGACGATGGCGTGCATACCGTTGGGCGTGCGGGAGGGATCGCCGTGTTCCTTGACGTAGCCGACGAGATCCATGCGGAAGTCGTTCAGGCCGAGGTCGGTGATGGAGATGCCAGTCTTAAGATCCTCCATCTCGATGACTTCGTCTTGGAGCTTACGGAGCTGTTCCTTGCGGTAGGAAATATCGTTGGCCTTGGGGTCGAGCACGTTGTCACTGCCGGTGCCGGTGACGTCGACGATGACCATGCGGTTTTCGACCCGCTCCTTGAGGTTGATGTATTCGTCGAGTGAGATGTCCGGCCAGTAGTTGACGAGCTGGATGGACTCGTTGGGCGAGCCGATCCGATCCACCCGCCCGAAGCGCTGGATGATGCGGACGGGGTTCCAGTGGATGTCGTAGTTGATCAGGTAGTCGCAGTCCTGGAGGTTCTGGCCCTCGGAGATACAGTCGGTGGCGATGACGAGGTCGATTTCATGGGGCTCGCCCGGGAGGATGAGAGCCTTTTCCTTGGCGATGGGTGAGAAAAGGGTGAGGACGCTCTGGAAGTCGTACCCCTTGCCGAGAGTAGTCTTGGGGCTGGAGGTTCCGGTGACTCTCCCGGTGTGGAGGCCAAAGCGGGCGAGGTGCCCCTTGGCGATGCAGTCGTAGAGGTAGTCGGCAGTATCAGCGAAGGCGGTGAAGAGGAGGATCTTGCGGTTTCCGGGGTTGATCGGGTTCTCGACCTTCTGCTGGATGTGGGTGAGCAGGTGCTGGAGTTTGTAGTCGTGGCCGGGGGTGACCTTCTCCATTTCCACGATGAGAGCACGGATGCCGGCGAGGTCGCTTTCCAGATCGCGCTTCCAGCGGATGAGATCCATGTCAGCGAGGGCGATGTCGGCCTTGCCACCGAGGGTGGCTTCGTTGATGTCGGGGAGGTCATCGTCCTCAGGGTCGAAGTCGTCTTCGAGGTGGGTGACAGCGGTGGCGGAGGTGGATTTCCCGGACTGGAAGTCAGCGATCTTCTTTAGAGCGAGCTGGTTGTTTTTGGCGAGCTTGCCGAGGGTGATGCGGAAGGAGTGGACGGAGCTTTCGAGACGCTTGAGCAGGTTGACCGTCATCAGCGCCTTGATGCCCTTCTGCTGCCCTGTGAGGGAGACGTTGCGGGCGATGCCTTCCAGGTCGTCGCCGTAGGATTGCTCGTATTTCGAGAGGCGGCTGGAGAGGATGTATTCGCCGGGAATGTAGCAGGCCAGCTCCAGCTCGCTGAGCTGTTCGTAGATGCCATCGAAGGGCGGGACATCCTCACGCTCGGTGAGAGGCGGGCGGAACGAGATCGGAGGACGGCGGGTCGGGAAGCTGCCGATCTCCGTGGTGTCGTAGTGGGCCTCGATGTGCCTGCGGGAACGGGCGATGGTGACGCTGTCGAGAAGCTCGAAGAACTCGAAGTCGAGCGCCTTGAGGATGGCGTCCGGGGTGCGCTCCTCAGCGGGCAGCTTGCTCCAGCGGGTGAAGGCGGCCTGCGCCTGGCGGAAGATTTCTTCCACGCTGTTCTCGGTGCGGAGTTTCTTGCGGAGGGTTTCGGATTCCCCTTCGTAGGCGAGGGCGAGCTGGTTGCGGAGGTCGGAGAAGCGGTTGTTCACCGGGGTGGCGGAGAGCATGAGAACCTTGGTCTTCACGCCGGCACGGACGACCTGGTTCATCAGGCGCTCGTAGCGGGACTCACGCTCTTCCTCGCCGGGGCTGTTGTTGCGGAAGTTATGGCTCTCGTCGATGACGCAGAGATCGAAGTTGCCCCAGTTGACCTGGTTAAGTGGGAGGCCGTAGGACTCGCCTCGTGTACGCTGGAGGTCGGTGTGGTTGAGAACGGTGTAGTTGAGTCGGTCGCCGGCGAGCACGTTGGTCTTGAGCGGGCTGTTGTAGCCCATCTTTAACATGCCGAACTCGGATCCTTGTATTCTCAACGGTTTGCAGGCAATAAAAATCCCTTCGGGCACTACATTCTGTTCATTTTGTTAAATTCTTACTCGCTGGAGGCCGCCGGGGT